>JAABUW010005134.1_pt1 | contig 17240 bp, 8 predicted proteins | sample 5560081 | NCBI WGS metagenome assembly JAABUW01 (sample SAMN10711882, study PRJNA513363) | rock metagenome | isolation source: Antarctica rocks | place: Antarctica: Victoria Land, Knobhead sud | reverse complement strand
GCACAGATTGAAGCACCTAGTATCTGTAACGACTGTAGTACAACCCCACCCTCAGCTCACGGCGTCACGGCGACATGCCCTTCTGCACGTTCTCTGCCCGGTAGTTGTCGACGGGCAGACCGCTTGCGCCTCCTAACTGTGTCTTTGGGAGCCATGAGGAGGTCCTGAAGGCAGCTGCATCTCGATACGAGACAGTTCCGGAGGCGGAAAGCTTTCTGCACGAACAAGCTTCGTCGTGATTGAGCATTGGCCCTGCTGTAAAATTTGCGCTTTGGTTAGACCAGACTTCGATCCATTGTCACTACTGTGTGAAGCAAATCGAGTCCACTATCATTCGTAGCCGCCAAGTCCGGCTTGACTAGCAAAGGATGTGGAGATGCTCCGCACGTCTTCCTCTGCATTTGGGCCATGGGGACCACGGCTCCCGACCGCAATTTGTCCACCTGATTCCACATAACGCTTCAGACGATCGGACTGACTGAGACTTGTCTGCTTGGCATCATTGATGGAAAGACCAGTAAGACTGACTCCACCCTTGCCGCCAGCAGTGCTTGCACCATTGATATCTGACTCCGTAGCAGCCACAGACTCGCCAGCAACGCTCTCGGTGCCGGCCCGGCTTTTTGCTCCGTTTGCGCGACGGACTCCGTTGAGACCCGGCCAAGTATCTTGAAAGCCTGAAAACATCTGAGGATAGGCTGAGGGAACACCGACACCACCGATGGCGGAGGAGTGAACCGACGATACATCGTCGGGAATGTAGCCGACAAGAGATCCGGAATCGTTGTACTCTTGGCGACCATTGCGACCATTTTGCATGCCATTGACCATGTCCGAGGCGCGCTGGTACGACATCTGGTAACGTTGAGGTCCACGGTAGGATTGCTTGGGCCGGCTGAATTGAAGTAATGACACCTGCAGATTAGACAACGGTCCTTCGACAAGGCAGTTGCGCTCCTTGAAATGCAGCAGAAGGTAATGCCACAGGGGATGCTTAGACAGAACTTTCGGATTGCCTAGGATAACAAGGCCATACTTTGCACGGGTGAGCGCAACGTTAAGACGGCGCGGATCGCTCAAGAAACCGATGCCCTGATGGTCATTGGAACGAACGCAGGAGAGGACGATAAAGTCCTTCTCCCGCCCCTGAAAGGCATCGACTGAAGCGACCTCGATCTCCTTGTAGTTTTCCTTCTTGAATGTACCGGTGCTCTGCATGGAGCTGACCACGTAGCTTCGCTGGCCCTCATAAGGCGTGATGATACCGATATCATTAGGATGTACGCCCGCCTTGAAGAAGCGTGTGATGATCTTCTCAACATTAGACGCCTCTGTGCGGTTGAGGTACGAGGTACCAGAAGCTGAGATCTCCTCGTTGCCTAGATTAGACCAGAACATCATTGGCGAATCGACAACCGGCCATGGGAAGTCGACGTCACGACGAAGACGCTGCTGCATGGTCACGCCGTTCTGTAGAGAACCTTCGTAGAACATATTCGACGGAAATTCTGAAAGACAGGGGTGCATGCGATACTGCACGTTCAAGCGGATGGGTGCGCAGCCGAGAATAACAAGTCGCTCGAACAAGGACTGATTAAGACCCGCTTTCGCGGCTTTCTTATTCATGATCACTGGGCCCAGTTGTTGATGGTCCCCAACGAGGACAACCTGTTTGCATCCAAGCACCAAGGGAATCATACATTCTGGTTCCGCAGACTGGGTAGATTCGTCGATGAGGACCGTGCGAAATTTGAACCTTGAAAGCCGAGGATCACCTGCTCCAACGCAGGTGCAGCAGATGACATCTGCGTTCGTCAAGATCTCGCGCTCGGCATTACGAGTAAGTGTCTTGTACTTTTTCTCGTCCTGGCTGGATAGCTCGCCCAGCTCACTCTTTAGCTGATTCAGCTTAATTAACTCGATGTTGCTGTCGTTCATGCGAACTTGCTCATGTAGCGAGAGAAAACCGACGGGTGACTCGACATCTTCTCGAGATTTGGCGGTCACACGTACAGTCTTAAGACCCGTCTTGTGGATGCGTTCGCAAAGCTGGTCGACAGCCACATTCGAAGGCGCACAGACGAGGACCTGCCCATCATTGATCTTCGCAAGGTGGTAGATGATCGTGGCCGATGTTACCCTAAGCGAAGTCAGCACACGGCCCACCTAATACAATCGGGGTTAATACGTTTTGCCCGTCCCTGGCGGACCCTGTATCAAGCTCAAAGGCTTCTGGAGAACGCTCTTCACAGCGTTGATCTGGCTTCCGTTGAGCTCGGGTAGTCCGGGAACACTGTACTTCTTGGGCATGTTCGTCTTCATCGGTGCTGCTGCAACCTCGTGACCAAGGAGACGATGGAAGATATAACCTGAAACGCTCATTTCATCCACTGCAAATGTCTTCATTGCCAACTGCATTCGGTCGAACGATGTAGCTTTCCACACGTAGTCTGCGCTGAAATTGTGTGTGCACTCCGTCGGAACTGATTTGTGATCGCCCTTTGTGCGTAGCTCGATAGTGACTTCATCAGATTGGTTGTTCGGAATCTTAATCACATAACCTACGCCTTCCCATACTGGCCTCAACTCTCCGGTATACTTAAGACGCATCTCATCACCAACTGCAAGTTTGACGTCTCCGAGTTCGAGCTTGGGCAGCACAAAGCTTGCCAAGTGCTTGTTGTTGAGCCCAAAGTCCCAACGTACAATCAGGCCGTCCTGAGACTGTGATTCCTTGAGCTTCCGGTCGTAGTCTGCTTCAATCTTGACCAGCGGACCGAACACATTCTGATACTGGTAGGCGTCGTCATAGTTGAGCAAAACCGGAGCCGGCTCGTCATCAACCCCAGCACCTTTCTCGAGATCAGCAATCGTGGCTGTGGCATTATCCTTCCACATTTCTTCGAGCTTTGCGATCATTTGCGGGCTCAAGTGACGGGCCCTCAGCTGTTCCTGATCCGTGGGCGAAGACACCAGCCAGCTAAGAAAAGAGCGGTCTTCGATCAACGGCTGCCATCGTGACACATCCCAATTCATGTCCTTCGACGACGGCATCGCAGCGCAAGGCTGGCGGCAAAGGAGTACCACTACAGTATCTGACTTGGCGGGTATGAAGCCTAGTAGGAACACATTTTTGGTGCCACAGTTGTAGCATTCAAGAACAGTATCCCCTAGGGAAGAGCTTGGGTGCAACTGTACTTCCTTGTGACGGGCCCGAACGAGGTGGTTGATGATATGGGAAGACGAGGTGTTACCGCGGGCGCTGCAAAACCATTTGCTGCAGGCCAGGCATTTGACAACGGAGCTTGGATTATGGATGCCGCAATACCTAATTCCATAATTTTAGCATTATGACTTCCAACCGATGGTCTACACCCACGCGCAGGCATGCGGTGGGAGCTCTTTCTCCTCTTCCGCCCTTGTGGCTTGTTTTCCATTCACCCCATTCACTCCTGAGCTAACCATGCTTTCACCATCATCATCGTCGAACGCTTCTGTGCCGTCGTCCTCGTCATCGTGTCGACGTCGTCGTGGGCCTCCAGATAGATTCCCTCTTCCGTACTCTTGATCGAGTATGCTCTCATCGGCGTCTATAGTTGAGAGATCGTCGCCAGCGTTGATTGTAGGGGCAGAATCTGATACCAGGTGATTGCCCAGATGTGTAAAGGCGCCTTCCATGACGCCTTAGTAAGTTATCGAAAGGTTCTAGATCAGTATCTGAAAGGAATGGTCCAGATTTTGGAGAGAGGAGCGCGACTCCTTGTGGAACTGATTCGTCTGGCTCAACATGCCCCTATCACTGTCCACGACACAGATGAGTCTTCCACACGAGCTTCAGCCTCAGACAATAAGAAGAAAAACCGAATGAATCGGAACCGCGACAGGACGGAGTTCACAAATCGTTCGGAAGACAGGGAGACAGGGAGGTGTTCCTGCGGCCAAGTCCCCCACCCGCCACTACCTCAATATCCAGAATTAGTGTCGCCCCCACCTAAAATTTTAAATTGGTTTTTTCTCTCGGCAACATTTGCAATATGCATCTTTTCTACATTAATTAATTATTATTATCTGCATTTGCAATCAATTGACACTTGTTTATCTATTTATTGATGTCAAATTAGTTTGTTGCATTTGCTCTCTTTGATTTATTTTTTAATATGTCTACAAGAGCTCGCAATGCGATTCTCACAACTTATGCGAAAAATATAGTTATTGTCGTAGTTCGATTATATCGCTCTTTTTTTAAGAAACGTACAAAGATTTTGCATACAAAATCAATGTTATCTTTTAAAGTATCGACATTGTTAACGAACTCTTTAACAAACGACAAAGCTTCGAAGACGATAATTTTATTATATATAATTATCTAAAATACTTTGTATAATAGCGACAACGTTATAAAGAAAATATACGCATTTAATTTCTTTAATTATTATTAAAAGAACGTCTTGTGCATTTAAAAACTTAATAAAAAGATTAAAACTTATAATGTAATTTTGCATAATTGTTTTGCTACTATTAAATTTAACAATTTTAAAGATATTGTTAATTTATCAATAAACAACAAAAAGAAGTAAAAAAAAATAGATAAAATTATTACGCAATAAATTAAAAATAAACAAAAAAACGTTGTTGTTAAGATTCTTCTTAAGTATAACAATAAAACAAAAGAGAAATCTTTTAATTTTTTGTCAAAAGATCAAATTGTAAATTTTGATAATATTTTATTCGACTTTTCTTTCGACGAATTGTTATTGTTATCTATTGACAAGTTTATTAGTAAAAAGAGAGTTAAAAAAAGCATTAAGAAGACTTTAAAAAAAATTAAAACAATTATTGCAAAAGCAAAGCAAAAAGCTATAAAAAAGCGCGTATTAAAAAAAAATTTAAACAAATCTAGCAATCGCTTAATACGTATATAACAATATAATTTTAGCTTTTGCAAGAACGTTAATTACTATTGTTAATAATTGTATAACAAACTTGATTATTATTTCTTTTTAAATATTTATTAAATAAAAAAATAAAACAAAAACATTATAAAGTTAAGATTAATTATTAAGAAACTTAGCAATAAGTTAAAAGAACGTCTAATAAATATAAAAGAAGTTTAAAAACAAAAGACTAGAAAAGATACAAAAACAAATAAAAATAAGATTGTAAAAAAGACGTCAAAAAAGTTTTTTTCGACATCTTCTTTAATATTTTCGCAAATCTTATTAGTAATTTTGTCAATAACTATATAAACTTTAAAGTTATATAAAATTTATAAATTATTGTTAACAATATATAACAACTATTTGTAATTATTGTTAATATATTAGTAAACAACGCAATCTTTATAAACAATACAATTATTAAAAAGAAATTATTATAAATATAAAATATTTAATTCTTAATATTATGCATTTGAAAACTATTTGTTATCTTATTGTTAACTAGAATATTTATAGTTATTTTATTATTTATTTTACAATTAATTATTAAAGTTATTATTATTATCTTTAGATAATTACTAGCCGGATACCACTCTACTTTTCTCGAATATTATCTTTATTTTGTTCGAACACTACTCTTTCGCGCTAAGTCTAATCGGATAATTTTCAGAGTTTATATATTGTTTACTTTGTTGTTGTTGTCGCTATTCTTTGCTATCTTTTATATTTTCTGCACTTTCTATATTATTGTCTATCTACAACTATAGAGTTTTTGCTGTTGTCCAATATCTATTACAAAAGAATATCAATTGATCTACTTGTTAAGAATCTAAACAAGCACGCAGCAATACAAGACTATACAATAGTTTAAAATCGAAGCAAAATCTCGAAACAAGATATTTGTATAAAATATTGAATACAATACGATTGCGATCGTATTGCTAAACAAAAAGAACATAATTATCAATTAACTAGCAATCGATATATCGAATATCTTTTTAAAGCAATTGCAAAACTAAAAAACAATCTTGAAAATAAATACAATTTAGATATATAGATTTTAATTGTCAAGTACTTCAATTATAATTATTCTTCTACAAAATTGTCTATTTTAGTAGTATATCGAAAGAAAGTCTTAAAAAATCTGAAAATACAATACAAATTAAAAAAGAAATAACAAAAAAACAGCAAAATTAATTCGATTCTCAAAAAACTTTGTTTAGATTTCGAAAAATCTATATTTAAACAATAAAATATCTAAAATACAAATACTATTTTTAAAATAGCAACAATAGAATTTTTAATATCTATCTAAGCGTTAATAAAATATCTAACAGTATTATTTTTGTAATACGTAAATTCTAAAAAAAAAAAATATAACAACAAATTTTAGTTTCTTTTTTTTATTCTAGAATGTATGCAAAAGCTACTATATCTTAATATAGAGATCTTAATTATAAATTGTATATACAAAACAAACAAATATAAGATATCTTTTCTTATTATTATTGAGATTATTGTTTTAAACACTATTTTCTATATTGAATTCTGCTTTATAAAGAGCGAAAACTACAGCAATTACAAATAAATAATAGAAGCTCTAGTATGTCTCTACAATTATTTGAATTTGTTGTATTCTATAACAATAATATCTAACAACAATAGAGTTTTGTTGTTGACACTTTCGTATATTTTTGCGGAGCAAAATTATCGCATCAACTATATATTGTATATTTGATATATAAATTAGAATATAACAACTAATTGCAAGAAGTATTTTTCTACAAATAAGAAATAAAAATTTTTTTATAAACAGTAGAAAAATATAGTATATACAACTACTATAGAACTTCTAGAGAAGTATTACAATATTTTGTATTACAACTATTTAGACACAAATTAAAATATTTTTAATTATTTTGAAAAGCATCTATAGTCTAGACACAGAAAGTAGACTAAATGCTATACTAATTAGTATTTGTATTTTGGCAATATTGTATTATTGTGTAACGAAGACACTTATTATTAGATTAAACAGAAGTTTCAATTTTCTATCGATAAATAATAACTGCAAATTAATTTTATATTGCTAATATATCTATCTGCGCAAACAATTTGTATACAGTAATAAATATTAAGCTAAATAAGTTTTTTATTGATTAATATTACAATTACAAACAGAAATTTGAGAAGACAAAGACTTGTTTGTTTTAGAAACTTTGTAAACTATCTATATTTCGAGATTTTATTGTCTTTGTTATATTGTTTGTATTGAAAACAATTAACGCGCAATTCAAATATCTTAAATACAAGTCTACTGCTATTGTGCGTTGCATCGACATCTTTACAAAAACAATAAAACTATTGTGTATTTATAAGATACAAAAGCGATAATACAATCGAACGGACGACAACGTATTAAAGCTAAAAAATATATATTTTTATTAAAGATTTACTAAATTATCGCAAACAAGATAGACAACAAAGAAGCAAAAAAATTATAATATAAAAGATAACAATATAACAAAAATACAAAAAATATTGTTAGAAATTTCGCCGCTACTATTGTTGTCTAAAAATAGAACAATTTCTGATAATATACTATATATACAGAAGTCTATTGTTGTCAAATCAAAAAACTGTTCGCGAAACTTATTAAACAAAATATAGACAATATCTTCGCAATTATAGTGTCGATATCAGATAGTTTTTGCAAACTTTATTTAGCAAATATTGTCTATCTTTAAATTGATTTCGAATCTATTTTTTAGTTAGATATCTGACAGTTAATTGTTTATACAAAATTAGCAAGATAAACAAGAGAGTTGTCGACAAAATAGACAGAAAAATACAAGAGAAACAGCAATAGAAAAACAAATTTTAGATATTCCGACTATCTATATAGATAGTTTTCAGATATAATTAAAGATACAAATAGAGATCGATTCTAAGTATACAAAAAGATATATTTTAGATTTAAATGTGCACTGAAATGTTCTTGAGAAACTATATCGAATTTGATAATAAACAGACGCAAAACTATATATTTCTTATTGTTTTCTTTTGATCTTGTTGATATTGTTTGTTTACAAGATTACTAGATTCTGGAAATTACCCGATTAGACTTAGCGCGAAAGAATAGTGTCCGGACAAAGTAAAGATAGTGTTCGAGAAAAGTAGAATAGTGTCCGGCTAGTAGTTATCTATCTTTATTGTTTAAAAGATCTATACTAGTCAAAAGTAGAATAACAATTGTAGAAGAAGTTTTATTGCTAAAGTTATAAAGCAATTCTATACAATCTTTGTATAAAAATACAATAACGCTTTTATTAAAGTATTTCGAATAATAAACAAAACAATTTTTTTTAAAGATTGCGAATCTTCAATATGCGTACAATATACTTTATAAAAAATATTATAATCTACAACAAATACGCAAATTCGAGTCTTCTAATTAAAAAAAATATTAAATATCTAAAAATTTAAGCAATTGTCTAAAAACGCAAATAATTTTTTTTATAATAAAACGCAAATGCGATGCAAAAAATATATTAAACAACGACAAAAATAACAATAAAGACAAAGAGAAATTAAATATATTTGCAAATGCGATATTTTCGATACAATAAATTAAATATATATATATTAGAAAAAAATTAAGAGATATATATATGTAAAAGAGTCAAAATGTATAGAAATTTATATATAATTCGCAATTTTTTTAGCTTTTTCTCGAAGATATAAATTGTATAGTAAATAATTTTATCGAAATTAAATTAATTTTTTAATTCGATTTCAATAAGATTGTTTATTGCATACTTATTTTAACATATTTAAAGTATTGTTTTGCGAATTTCTTTTTATTATATGTATCTATATCTATTCGTAGAAAATCTATAAAGAATTTCTTTATTTTGTATATTTTGTAGTGTTGTTTTAGTTATTTCTTAAATACGAAAAAAAACTTTTTAATAAAGTTGTAATCAAAAGAGTAAAAAGAAAAATAAATAACTTTGACGTTATAAATTTTGCACATTCTTTGCATCGTTTAATTGTCTATTAGTAAAATCGTAAAATAATAAATAGATTTATTAAATAACAATAAACTAATACGTTGTTTATTATTAATATCGATTTAGAATTTAAATATAAATTGTATCGCAAAAGAATTTAATTTGCAAAAAATTACTTGTATTATAATTTGTCTATTGCTTCTTAATAAATATAATAACATATAATATTATTAATATTATAACAAAGCAATACGCTATATCTTTTCGATCTCTTTATCGATAATATAAGTGTTACGATTTCAAGCTAGATAGATTTCGTCCTTCGATTATTCTTCGAGTTTTTGCTCTTTAGTCTCGAGTATACTACGAGTAACGTCTAGCGCCTTGGCACCCATAGTACTTGTACTCATTTTCTATATATAGTTAGTTTTGAATAGCTAGTATTTTTGTCAATTAACTACATATTAATTATTAAAGCTCTAACTCTAACATAATATTAGCTATCTCTTTAGATATAACTTTGCGAATTGTACTTTAAAGATACTTATATTTGCTAACTTTTTTTCTTTAAAATATATTTTAGATACAAAGTTACTAAAGTAGCTTTAAATATAAAATTACTAAAGCAATTCTAGATATAAAGTTATTAAAATAGACGCTTTGCAAAGCGTAATTAAATTGCAACAATAAACGTCTCTTAATTAACATATAACTTAACGATGTTTAATTTCGTTAATTCTCTAGTAATTTTGCTAGAAAGAATAAACGACAAATTGTTTTAGCTACGATTTAATAAATTTGCTAGAATAAAATTAATAAACTTATTAGAATAAAGAAACAACAAATTGTTTTAACTTTAATCTAATAAGCTTGCTAAAATAAAATTAATAAACTTGCTAGAATAAAATTAACAAATTTGCTAGAATAACAATTATAATGCAATTTTGTTGTTGTCTTTAAACAACATTTTTGTCTTTGTATACTAAAAGATTTGCTACGCGACAAAACAACACTTTAAGCAATATTTATTTTTAATATCGAAAATTTTGCTTTGCAAATAACATAAATTCTTCAACATTTATATAATTTTAAACATATTTAATCTTAAATTTTTATTTTCGTTTATAAACATTTGTATTATTTGTATCTTATCTATATTTGCAATATAATTAACAAAAAATTAATGTCGAAAAGCAAAGTCAAGTCTAGCTTTAGCAAAAATCGCAAGTTATTTAAGAAATTTTTAATAAATAAAGATTAATTAAATGTTAATATTGTTTTTTGTTACAATTACTATTTTGTAAGCTCTTTATTAAATTAAAATAATTCTAAAGACAATTTAAAATTCGAAGAGTACTTTGATTTACTTAAGCACAATGCATTCGAATTCTTGTTGTTCGTTCGATTTAATTTTTACAAAATTATAATTGATAAACTAATTAAATCAAATTTGTTTAACAATATAGATTTGTCAAATACATTAATTCGATCTTTAATATATTAATTGTTAGATAGTAATTTTGCTCAATTTCGTAACAAATATATTAAAAAAGAAAACAAAAATAAGTTAAATTAACGTCGCACTTTAGTTGATTAACTTAACAATTTTAACAAAAGTTAATAAGAAACGTTTTAATCTCTCTAGAAAGCAATTAAAAATAACGTAAAAAAATAACTTCGACTATTTTATAAAAATAGTGTTATTATTGTCGAACTTCAAATTAATAAAAAAATTAATTTTAACTTTGTTTGTTAATTAAAAATTTAAATTAACTTTTTGCAAATTTATTTAAGTTAAACAAAATTAATAGTAAGTATTCGCAACAAAACAATATATCTATTACGCTAGTACTTCCTTCGAAGATATTAGGATAAATTGTGCTATCGAAGAGATTTATAGACGTCTTTAGACAATGTAAGCAATTATTTGGTAACAAGGGTTGCAACTAGATGTAGCAATAACAATAAGTAAGAACTTATCTTAAATTAAACACAATCTATAAGAAAATCGCATTTAAGAGTTATATATATGATAAATTAATTAAATCGATAAATCAATACTTTTAATTTTAATAATTTATTAATTCTCTAAATTAGTAATCTCAATAAATCGATATCGTTAATTTCACTAATTTATTGATTTAGTTACATGATACTTTTTTGACAAATTGTGTTCTACATATTGTGAAGAGCTTTGCGTCGTAGTTAGTAGAATTAAGTACGCAACTCGTAACATTATTTTTCTCTTCAAGATTTTCGTCTTAAAAAACATTATGATTCATTCTTTCTACTATTATGCTTAATAATTCAAAAAAGTCTTAATAACGTTACAAGCTTTATCGAAGACTACTTCGAACAAACGTTATTATATCTTAATGTTCTCGTTGTGTTTGTCGTAACTTTCTTTGTAAAGTAGAGAAAAAATCTAGTCATTGTATTGAATGCGTAAGATTTTTGATTAAATGCGATTGTCGTAATCTCTTTGATATTAAATAACAATTCTTAAAGTAGCAAAAAAATGTTCTAGAAGAAAGAATGCGATTGACAATTGTTTGTGCGAATAAGTTTTATCAAGAGTTTCGTAAGCAATATGCGCGTATAAAGAGATTGCGCAAACAAAAGAAATCTTTAAAGAAATGTAATAATAAAATGTTTCGTCGCGAGATTTAAAGTCTAAATAAATTAAATACTTTAAAGAATTTAACTAATTCTTATTTGAATCAAAAGATAATCGTTGCTTCTTTTAGTAATAATTTGTTTTAAAAGTTGTTTTCTAGTTTCTAGAAGAATGTTTCTTTTCTCGAAATTTCTTTAGCAATTCTTGATATCGTTAAAAATTCTTAAAAGATTCTTACGTGTTATTAAAGATAAAATATTTTTTTCACTTAATAAAATACTTTTGATTTTTTTGTTTTAAATTTTTTTTAATCTCGAATTGTTTCTCTTTTTGTAAATAGAAATAAAAGATGTTTTATAAAGATGTAATTAGATTTGTTAACTCCAACAATAATATATAAAATACTAGAAATATTTTGGCGTTCTAAAGTAAATCGAGTTCGTAATTAATTGATCTCTTAGCTTTTTTAACGAGAAACAATTCAACTTTAATATAATTTAATTTCTTGCTTAACTTTCTTGTTTTAAAATTTTTTGTAAAAAGATATATTTTATTTCTCTCTTTTAGCTAAAATGTCGTTTTTCGTTTCTTGTTTTAATATTTGATTGATTTTTTTTGCATTTTTAAGATGTTGTTATATATCTTTTTTAATGTCGCTACTTTTTTAATAACTAATTGCGCAAACAAATGCGTGCGCTCTTTTCTAAAAAGATTTAATTTCTTGTTATAATTAACAAAGAATAAAGTTATTTTAATAATATTCGAAATCTTTGCATTAAATGTTAGTTGTGTTATAGATAAAAGTAATATCTAATTATTGTAAGTATTGTTAATATAGTGTCTTAAGTATTGTTTAAGACTTTAATTCGTTCTTTCTATCTAATTATTTGTAATTAAGTAATAGACAATAAACATTTGAAGTCTTGTATCTAATATTGAGAAAAACATTTTTCAATAGTTAAACGTAAAGAGCTTGTCTCTATTATTAGTTAATCTCTTAAGTATATTGTAATATTTTATGAGTCGATTTAATATAATGTATTTTAGTTGTTCTACAATAAACTTCTTTTTGCATGCGATAATATATAAGTACTTGATAAATTTATTAATTATTACTAATATCGAATTATATTTATCTTTAATTGTTAAATTCGTCGATTTCGACAACTTAATAATAAAGTTTATCGTAATTTTATTTTATAACGATTTAGATAATTTCTAATATTGGATTTTGTTATAGTTCGTATATGTATTATGTTTGTTTTATTAATAATTAAGATATCGTTTAATATATATCTTAATAGCTTGTCTTATTTGTAAAAACTAACAATACTAGCGTAAAAACTAAAGAGTTTTTGTCACTCTTAAGTGCTTTTGTAGTAATTCGTTATAATGCTCTTTTATATATTTGTCGATTTTATTAATAAATATTTGGAGTTTTTCTTTCTTTATTAGAAACTCTTTTGTATTATTTTAAAATATTCGTAATATAATATTTAGCTTATACTTGTTTATTAATAATAATTCGTTTTTGTTAATCTTAAGTATGTTATAATTAAACGATTTTTTCGTTTCTATATAATTATTTTTTTTGTTAAGTACGTTTGCTTTGTTATTATTTTTGTCTAAGATATATTGTATTTTAAACTTGTATTGTTTAAGTCTTTCTAATTATTGCATTTGTCTTCTATTAAGTTGCTTTATAATAGTAAAGTGCACAAGATTTTTATAATTTATAAGAATTGTAAGTTTTGACAATTCTTTCGTATATACTCTTTATAATTTTAAGAAAACTACTATAGCGAATAGTTTTTTATTATAAACATTATAGTTTTGTTTAACTAACAAGAATTTTCTTAAAAGATATGTTATTAAATGTTATATATCTTTATGTCTTTAATTAAAGTATGCATTAATAGTTAAATTTAATGCGTTAATTTTAATCTTGTTTAATAATTGCAAATTGTACATTTTTAGTATTAACTTCTTTAAGCATTTTAACTTAAGATTTTAAAATAATTTCTCTTCTACGAATTCTTATATTTATAACGTATTTTTTTTCATAAAATTCGTTAATAATATTGCGTTTACTAAGTAGTTTTTAATAAATTTCTTATTGTAATTTATAAAACTTAGAAAGAATTATATTTTTTTAATATTTGTTAATAATTTTTATTCTTTAATTGCTCGTAACTTCTTAGAATTTATACGTACTTTATATTGTTTAACGATAAATTTAAAAAAAATTAACTTTCTTTTGATAAAATTCGTATTTCTTTAATTTAAAATGTAAGTTTTTTATGTTTAAACATTCTAATACTTTGAAGATATAACTAACATATTTATTTAAGATTTTCGAATAAATTATAATATTGTTCAAATATACTATAATAAATTGATTCAAATATTATCGTAATGCATTATTGATTATTTCTTGATACATTATTAAGACGTTCGTAAATTCGAACAACATTATTGTATATTTATATAATTTATATTGTGTGCGAAAAGTTATCTTTTACTCTTTTCTTGCTTTTATTCTAATCTAATTATACGTTTCTTATAAATTCAATTTAATAAAGTACTTTGCTTTAAATAGTCGATTCTAAAGTTCGTTAATATTAAATAATAAATATTAATTCTTAATTATAATATTATTTAGCTTTCGATAATTAACATATAAACGAAGAGTTTTATTCTTTTTTAATATAAAGAGAATTAAGTATCTTGCTTGTAATTAGAATTTTTTAATAATTTTTTTTTTTTCGTTTTTTGCTAAGTATTCGCGAAGTACTTCGAACTTTTTTTTAGATAAAGTATATATAAGTTTAAATATAAGTTGCTTGCTTAATTTAAGTTTAATTTCGTAATTTTACAATTAATGTTTAGAAAGAATCTTTGTCGTTTTCTTTTTTTAAAATAGATGCTCTTAATTGTTGTATATTTGTAATACGTACTTTAACAATTTTTTCGCTATATTAGATAGTTCAAAGCTTTTAAAAAATTCGTAATTTTTTTCATTTACTTTAATCTTATAATTTAATTAATCTTTGTTAATATTTATTGAGTCGAACTTTATTAAATCGATTTTTTGCAAAAATGTAAATTCGTTGCTTGCGATCGATATTTAACTCGTTCTTTTATCTATTATTAAACGTTGTTAATACGTAGATTAAATATAAATTACGTGATTACATTGCGCAAATCTAAATACTTGTGTATTTTAATCAACTTTTAGATTATGTTACTTTAATCAAAATATTTTTAGAACAATATTATAATTAATTAATTTTATTATATTAAAAATTAGTTTCTCGTAATGTTGCTAAATAGTTATTAATAGTGATTTCGTTTCTTTATTTACTCTTTTATTCTTATTAAGTAATAAGTTTTCATCTATAATTATTAGATTGTATGCGTTAAACTTTTTTTAAGTAGAGTATTCTTCTCTTTTAACAAAAGCTCTAGTTATAAAATTATCTATCGCACTAGAATCGATTATTGCAATAAATTGTTGTTTATTAACTCTAATTAATGTAATAAAACATTATACGTATACTATTAAGTTTAGTTGTTGTTGTTAAGCTAATATATTGCATTCCTTTAATATACTTTTTATCAAAAAATTTAAACTTTTTTTTATTTTTGTGTTGCGACTTTTGCTTCGAACGCTTGCTTGCGCTAAGCTTTTTTTCTATATTAAATTAATAACTTTAACTTTTTAGAAAATTAGTTAACTTCTTCTTTGTTTTTTAGATAAGTTTAGCATAAGTTGTTATAGTATTTTGTTTAACTAAATGTCGTATATTTCTTTGCTTTCTTTATTGTTTATTTAAATAAACTAATATTACTTAGTTGTTATTTTATTTTCTTAGAAATATCTTTTTTTATAGTGACGTCGCTTTTTAGCGCTTTTTCGCATTTATTTATAATCTAGTTTATTTATTGTTTCTTCGATAAACTAGTTAAAGTTTCAAGATGTTTTATAATATTATTTAAACATTTATAAAAGTTTTTTTAGTTATATTTGTTGTCTAAGTTTGTTACTAGATAAGAATATAACGTTTTTGATTATTTCGCTTTTATAGTTTTATTAAGTATTTAGTTAACTTCTTGCGTAAATACGAATATCTTGTTTAATAATGTTTTATCTAGAACTTTTTGTAATTAATTTAGATTTTTTATCAAATAGTAGTTGTCGTTTAATTTAGTTTTAAGAGTGTTCGTCTTTATATTAATTTGTTTCTTAATGTCGTTCTAGCTATTAAATATCTCTCTTAACATAACATTGATTTGCTAACGATTTATTAAGTTTTGTAATTAATAATCTTTTGCGAAATAATTTAATTTGTCACATAAATAGCACGTTTTTTAGAATTTGTTATTTTGCTTTTTTCTAAAGTTTTTTTGTTTACGTTGTTAAATAAAATTTAGTTTTATAAATGTAGATTTACAATAATTAAGATTATTGTACTTTTAGTTAAAACGAGATTCTTTTTACTAATATTCGATCGTTAATTCAAAGAAAATTCTTGTTCTTTCTTAAAATTAATTGTATTTTTTTTTTATAATTCTTTTATATAGTTTGTCGTCGAAATTAATAACTATTTCGATAAGATTAAATATGTCGTTAATATATTTTTCGTTACGTATAATTTCGTTCTTTAGATTGTTTTTTAAATCTTGTCGAAACATTATTATAAATACAATATTGTCTTATTTAATTAAATTAATATATTTTTGAAATTTAGCTACATAGTTTGTTGCAAAAATTCGTTAAATTAAATGCTAAATTATTCTTTTTGCGATTTGTTTTTCGTTAAATGTTTTAAAGATTCTTTAAAGTTCTTTTTTAAAGTTATTAAAGTTTGTAAACATTGTACAAGAGTTTTTGTTATAATTTTTCAAATATTTTCGTAAGTTTAATTTAAGCTAATACTAAACTCTCTCTTTAAAAAATGTTAATGCAAAAATTGTCTTTTAGTTCGCTAAAACAAAATAGAAGATAAAATAGATATTTATTTGCATAAATTAGTTCTTTAAGTCAATACAATCTTTATAATAGATATTAAGTTTATTAATTTTAATTTTGTCGTTTTCTATAATCGATAATTGATGTAATGCTAATAAGCTAATGTTTAGAATAGAGACGCGTTAATCTAATATAGCTATTCTTAAAATGTTCAAAGTGTTACGCTAGTATTTTTTTCGAAGATATTAGAATAAATTGTGTTATTAAAGAGATTTGTAGACGTCTTTAGACAATGTAAGCAATTATTTAATAACAAGAATTGCAACTAGATGTAATAATAACAATAAATAAGAACTTATTTTAAGTTAAACACGATTTATAAAAGAATCGCATTTAGAAATTATATATATAATAAATTAATTAAATCGATAAATTAATGCTTTTAATTTTAATAATTTATTAATTCTCTAGATTAATAATCTTAGTGAATCGATATCGTTAATTTCATTAATTTATTAATCTAGATACATAATACTTTCTTAATAGATTGTTGTTACAACTCTAGCTCGTTATAGCTAGTATATACTCTACAAAGTAGTCTATAGCATATAGTACAATTATTTGCATGCTTAACGACTTAATAGACGAATATTGCTCGATACGCTAGTAAGCAAACTTGATACGTTAGTAAACGAGTTCAA
>JAABUW010005132.1_pt1 | contig 17245 bp, 12 predicted proteins | sample 5560081 | NCBI WGS metagenome assembly JAABUW01 (sample SAMN10711882, study PRJNA513363) | rock metagenome | isolation source: Antarctica rocks | place: Antarctica: Victoria Land, Knobhead sud | reverse complement strand
AGATCATCATTTCAAAGAATAAAGAGAATGAGAAAATGTCTTTCAAGAATAGCAAGACAAAAAACTAGAGACTTTCATCAAAGACGCGATGAAAGATGTGTTAATTTCTTCAATGATGAGCATGTCAGATGATTCTTTTGCTTCTGAATCTTTGACTACTGAATGTGTACTTTCTAGCAATGAAATTAGTTACTTATTGAAGTCATTGATTGACATCAAAGCTGCTGACTATTCGTTCATTAATGAAGTGATCGCGCAGATTGTTTGTGATCAGTTGCAAATCAAGTCTCTGACTTTAATCAAAGTGAAGTCAATTCGAAAATTCGATGATCACTATACTAAGAAACTCATTACTCATGTCATTTATTTGAATCTGACTGTTCAAGATCATACGATTGACACAGCTTCTATGTTGATTACTTGATTAAATCAACATCAAATGATTCTTGAAAAAACATGAATGAACAAAATCAATCTAGTAATTGATATGTGAATTGATTCTCTTCAATTTTTGTTGAAATTGTGTCTAGAATCTAATCACACTGCAGCGAGATAGTGCGTAGCTGAATAGAATGTTTGATCAATAGAGATAGCTATAACTAAAATATTAAGAATACAGAAGAAATCAAAGAGAGTTTCAAGCTGTATTTATAGTAGGGCAAAACAAAGAGAGCGAAGCAGATTTGCTCAAGTATTGAAAGCGCTAGAATAGAGTATCAAGACTGAGGTTTAACATGAGTCAAAACTTTTAGAGCTTATTGACTAGAAAACTCTATTCAATCTCGACATACTCGTAACATTATCTTCTTCTCTTTAAAAGTCATGTCTTTATGACTTGTAGTGTAGTTCATAGCATTGACGTAGAATCTTGATGTCTGTCTTTCTATTAATCTTTCTATTGATTCAAATCAACTCGTCAAATGTCTATTGTAACAGACTCACTATGTGAGATAGAATGATCATTGAAGCAGACTCACTAGTCGACTTGCTCATCAAAGAGATTGACTATTGACTTGCTCTTGAAGCAGACTCACTAGTTGCATGTGAACGTGAGATAGATTGATTCACTGATAGATAGAATGATGTGAGTAGATAAATCATTGCATTAACAGCGTCTTTGTAGCAGACTCACTAGATTGATCTTGATTCAAATCGAGTTGAATCAAATTTGATGACACAGATTGTTTTAACTTAACTGATTCATGAGCTTGAAGAAGAAAGAGAATTGAACAGATTGTTTTCACTCGTCTGCTTCATGAGAATGAGTTGATTCTCAAGCAATTCACGAAGATTCTTTATCGTTGATTCTATTAATCGAGTGAACTGTGTCTACTTAATGAGCGATAGATTCTCTAGCAATTCAAACAGTCTTGTCGTTGATTTTATTGACTCTCTGATGTTGTTCTGTCTTTTGATTGCGTTAATCATCAGATAAATGAATTTCTTTAGACTCGTTCTGTCTAGACAAGTATCTTGAATGAGTAATGAAATCAATATCATGTGATAAACAAATTCTTAATATAATGTTGAAATCGTGCCTAAAATCTAATCACACTGCAGCGAGATAGTGCGTAGCTGAATAGAATGTTTGATCAATAAAGATAGCTATAACTAGAATATTAAGAATACAGAAGAGAGTTTTGAGCTGTATTTATAGTAGAGCAAAACAAAGAAAGTGAAGCAGATTTGCTTGAGTATTGAAAGCGCTAGAATAGAGTATCGAAGCTGAGATTTAACATGAGTCAAAATCTCTAGAGCTTATTGACTAGAAAACTCTATTCAATTTCAACACACTCATAACAATTTTCAGATTTCACTTCTAGTCAGAAATCGATTGTTCTATTCTCAAGCAACAAGACAATCACGAAGCAGAAGAGTTTGACTTCTACTCATATACTAAAAAGATCTTTCACTACATCTCAATTCAGTCTGAAATCACTCTCTTTCAGTCAGTTCAATGAGAAGTCAGTTAAACTAATCAAACAGTTAAAATCGCGCGACGTGACTTTAACTAGCGTTAAAATCTTTAAATCAACGTCAGATTCAACAAACATAGCAATGATAGAGACAGCAATATATAGAATGCTAGTCAAACAATTAAACGTCAAGATCTTTGCTGTTATTGTCTTGAAAATTGATCGACTCATAACTACAGTTGAAAACAAGTCTGAAGAAGTGAATTTGCATGAGCTTTCTCACGCTGAAGTTCTCAAGCAAGTCAAGATCAAGCTTCTCTCTGAATATCACGACTATCTAAACATCTTCGATCGAGCAATGATCAATCAGCTATCATTGCATCGTTTCTAAAATCACAAAATTAAGTTGATCAGTGAACAAATGCTCTCTTGAAGCAGACTATATCAGATGTTTAATCACAAGCTTCAGAAGATAAAGAAGTATCTGATCAATCATTTAAACAAAGAGTTCATTTTCTTCAGCTTCGCATCATACGTCTCACTCATTTTGTTCATCGAAAAGAAAGACGATAGTCTGCGTTTCTGCGTCAATTATAAAAAGCTCAATGCTTTGATCAAACGAAATCACTACTCTTTGTCATTGATAGACGAGACTTTCGCTCATATACAAGAAAGCAAGTATCTGACTCAATTGAACATCATTGTCGCGTTCAACAAACTACACATGCACTCAGATAGCGAAGATTTGACTATCTTTATTACCTTCTTCGACTCATACAAATATCATGTAATGCTCTTCAAATTAATCAATGAATCAACGTTTTATCAATACTATATAAACGACATGTTGTTCAAATATCTACATCAGTTTTGTCAAATCTATCTAAATGACATTATCATTTACAGCAAGATCTTGAAGAAACATAAACAACATGTATGATTGATCTTGAATGAACTATGAGAAGCTGATTTACAGATAAACATCAACAAGTGCAAGTTTCATGTTCAGAAAACTATCTTTCTAGAACTTTTGATATCAATTGAAGAATTGAAGATGAACTTGCAAAAGATGCAAGCAGTCGTTGATTGATTTACACTCAATAATCTCACTCAAATGCAGTTCTTCATTGACTTCTGCAACTTCTATCGACGCTTTATTAAGAACTTTTCGAAGATTGTTCATTCAATGATTCAACTCACTCAAAAGAAAATCATATTTGAATGAAATGAAGTCTGTGTTATGAGTATGTCGAGATTGAATAAAGTTTTCTAGTCAATAAGCTCTAGAGGTTTTGACTCATGTTAAACTTCAGTCTCGATACTCTATTCTAGCGCTTTTGATACTCAAGCAAATCTGCTTCGCTCTCTTTGTTTTGCTTTACTATAGATACAGCTTGAAACTCTCTTTGATTTCTTCTGTATTCTTAATATTCTAGTTATAGCTATCTTTATTGATCAAACATTTTATTCAGCTACGCACTATCTCGCTGCAGTGTGATTAAATTCTAGGCATGATCTCAACATTATATTAAGAATTCATTTATCACATGATATTGATTTCATTACTCATTCAAGATATTCATCTAGACAGAACGAGTTTAAAGAAATTCGTTTATCTGATGATCAACGCAATTGAAAGACAGAACAACATCAGAAGATCAATAGAATCAATGACAAGACTGTTTGAATTGCTAAAGAATTTATTGCTCATTAAGTAAACATAGTTCATTCGATTAATAGAATTGATGATAAAGAATCTTCGTGAATTGCTTGAGAATTAACTCATTCTTGTGAAGTAGATGAGTGAAAACAATCTGTTTAATTTCTCTTTCTTTTCAAGCTTGTGAATCAGTTGAGTCAAAACAATCTGTGTCATCAAATTCGATTTGACTTGATTTAAATCAAGATCAATCTAGTGAGTCTGCTATAAAGACGCTGTCAATGCAATGATTTATCTACTCACATCGCTTTATTTATCAGTGAATCAATCTACCTCACGTTCACATGCAACTAGTAAGTCTGCTTCAAGAGCAAGTCGATAGTCAATCTTTTTGATGAGCAAGTTGACTAGTGAGTCTGCTTCAATGATCATTCTATCTCACATAGTGAGTCTGCTACAATAAACATTTGATGAGTTGATTTGAATCAATAGAAAGATTGATAGAAAGACAGACATCAAGACTCTACGTCAGTGCTATGAACTACATTACAAGTCATAAAGACATGACTTTTAAAGAGAAGAAGATAATGTTACGAGTATGTCAAAATTGAATAAAGTTTTCTAGTCAATAAGCTTTAGAGATTTTGACTCATGTTAAATCTCAGCTTCGATACTCTATTCTAGCGCTTTCAATACTCAAGCAAATCTGCTTTGCTCTCTTTGTTTTGCTTTACTATAAATACAGCTTGAAACTTTCTTTGATTTCTTCTGTATTCTTAATATTCTAGTTATAGCTATCTTTATTGATCAAACATTCTATTCAGCTACACACTATCTCGCTGCAGTGTGATTAAATTCTAGGCATGATCTCAACAGTCTGTCAGATTGTCTTCGATCACATGAAGAAACATATGATCGAGACTTTTATACTACGTCACTTTGATCAAACTCGTAAGACTATTCTTGAAATCAACTCATTCAACTACGTCAACAATGAAGTTCTCTCTCAATATGATGATGAAGAAGTATTACATTCAATTGTCTTTTATAGCAAGAACATGTTTTCTGCTGAATGCAACTACAAGATATATAATAAAGAACTTCTGATCATCATTTGAGCATTTGAACACTGACGACTTGAACTGAAACTAACTGACATTTCTATCAAGATGTTCATCGATCATCAAGCGCTCATCTCATTGATGAAAGATAAAGAGCTGAGCAGACATCAGATGCGCTGAGTTCAAAAGCTCACTGATTTCAACTTCAAGATAATGTATCAATCTGATAAACAGAACATCAAGATCAATGCATTAACTCGTCGAGCTGACGTTGTGCTCAGAGATTCAGAGAATGAGCGCATTTGCTATCAATAAATCACTATTCTGACTTTGAATTGAAAGAAAATTGCTGATCTAAAGAAGAACATCAGTGAATCAATCTATAAACAGATCTTTGAGACTAATGAGATCGACGAGAATTGTACGCTACTTCGCGAAGCAATAGCAAGAGACGAGACACAATATAAAGATATCAAATTAAAGAATTGTTGAACTCAGAATGAAATCTTGTATCATGATAGTCAGCTATGAGTCTTGTTTAACGAGCTGCTACAAATGAATCTGATTTGTGAGATGCATGATCAATCATCAGTTGATCATTCTGATATTTTTAGAACTGTGAAAGTCATAAAACGAAACTACTATTGATCATTCATGCGAAAAACAGTAGATCAATATATTTAAAACTGCTATATCTGTCAACGTTCAAAGACATCTAGAAATAAATCAAATAACTTGCTTCAATCTCTATCGATATCTGAACAGCGATGATAAAACATAGCAATGAACTTCATTATTGATTTATTTGATTCAAGCGAGTACAATGCTATTCTGACAATCATCTGCAGATTGTCAAAAGAAAGGCATTATATTTCTTGCATCATTGATGATGAAGATATCACTGTCGAAAAGACAGCTGAAATGCTGACTCAATGAATATATTGAACTCATGATTTATCAAGCTTCATAGTATCTGATCGAGGTTTGCAATTCATCTTCATACTATGAAAGTTTCTTTGCAAACGACTGAACATTTTTCTTCAATTGTTCATCATCTATCATTCTCAGATCAACGATCAAAGCGAACGAGTCAATCAAAACGTCAAGCAATATCTTTGATTCTTCTGTTCATATATGCAGAATGACTGATTCAAGTGATTGCTCATGATCAAGTTTGTCAACAATAACATCTTGTTTTCAATCATCTTCTTGATTCTTTTCTTCATGAATAAGAGCTTTCATTCTCGTATGAGCTTCGATTCTGACATCATTGAGTATGAAAGTACTTACGAGCGTCTGCAGATCATCAGAGTTGAAGATATATTTGATCACATGAACAAGATGTTGATCTTCGCTCGCGAAGCTCTGATCAAAACACGAAAACAAATGATGAAACAAGCTAACAAGCATAGAAAAGAAATCAATTACAAGATTGAATCAAAGATGTTTCTGAACGAAAGAAACATCGTTACAGCGAGATTCTTCAAAAAGCTAGATGACAAGATGCTTGATTCATTCAAGATCACAGATTTTGTTGACTTTTTCTATAAATTGAAACTATCAAACACTATATGTATACACAATGTATTTCATTCAGAGCTTCTTCATCTTGTCGTCAATGACTCTCTGTTTGATCAGAAGAATAAACTCTCGAAATCAATAGTGGTAAACGATGAAGACGAATGAAAAATCGACGATATATTGAACTTTTGATGATATCAAAGACGACTTCAATATCGAGTCAAATAAAAAAGCTATGACAATGATCTCAACTGATATAACGCTGACGACGACGAATTTATGAACGCTCAAGAGATGATTGATGACTTTCATATTAAATATTCAAGAAAAGCGCACTAAGAAATAACATTCATGCGAACATGAATAGTCAAGAAAGAAAGATAATGTTACAATTCTAGTCTTCGTTTATTCTTTGTTTAATCTTCGTCTGATTTCATTCTAATCGAGTCTAGCGAGAATCTGATCTAGAAATAATGTCATTGAGACTTTGCATCATATGTGTAAGACATCAATTTAATTGAGTCTAGCACAGAGCTGAGAAACACACATATAAGAATTGAGTTCTTTTCTGTAAATACTTTTCTTTCTTAGCATTTATCTATTAGTTAAATGACATTCATATGACTCGCTCTATGCTGATTTCTAACATTTCTTTCAAAGTAAAATGATGTACATTTACTTTGCAAGCATGAAGTTAAACATTCTTTATATTTCTGAATCAACACTTCAAATCTGCACAACATAAGAAGCTACTATTTGCATCATTTCAATCTATCATCAGCTGCTAGTCAAACATTTTCTAATTGATTTAACATGCACTTGAGTAATAAGCATATTAATGTCAAAGAAATGACAACAGTGCTTCAAGCTTTGACAGCATGACTTCTCATTTTCGCGAAATGCAATCTCATTATATATGATAACAACGTAACTGTTGTCATTGACATTAACAAGATCTTCATATGCAAAAAGATAATGCTGTATCTGCAACAAATAGTCTTGCTGACGACTGCACATGATATTTGCATACATGCTCTGTGAATTTCAACTCATGAAAATTATTTAGCTGATTTACTTTTTTGGGCGAAATTCAATACTATTGCTGACGAGTTTTCTCAGCTAGCTACACTTCAGTTAATCAGCGTAAGTTGTTGAGCTTCTGATACAGCGAGATTCTTTTTAATCGCTCAGCAGTCAAATATCTTTGATGAAGTTTAGTGACATTCATCAGAGATATTTATGATACAGTTAAAAGAAGCTACTTCATGTTCTGCTTCTTGATCATTAAAGTCAAATATTCAACTTCAATCTTAAATTTAATCAGCTGATCAATAAATTTAAAGAACAAAATGATCAAAGTCAAAATCATTAAAATTTATCTCATTAATTTATGATCACATCACATTGACATTGAATATTCTGATATCAAGATTGAGACATTTCATCACTTTACATTACAGTGAATCATAGTTGAAATTCAAAGACTTCAAGACAATGATCAGACTTGCAAGCAAAGATTTATAACATGAAATCTACTGCTACTATTGCTACGTCAATTTGATCAATCTATCATTGAAGAAGTAACATGACATGTATCATTTTATCTGATGTTTGCGAGCTTTCTGCATATGAATGAATTCATATGAAGTTAATTGAATAAAACATCTGACTTCAAATAATGACATTTAATCAGAAATTCAATTATCTTTCAGAATTATTCTTTGCAACTCATTTTATCAAGCTTCAAAATTGATTCTTTCAGATGTGAGATGACATTGATTATCGCTGTCATCAACGACAAAGCATGTGTTAAACACTCACTCATTAATCTGTTTTCAAAGTTTTCTACATCTTTGCTAATGTCTTTGTTTGATTCAGAATATTCATACATGCAAACTCACATCATCAAGATTCTGCGTAGAACGTTAGTTACACTGAGCATAAAAGAATGTTACTCAAATCACTTCTTTCATCAAAATGCTGCTATTTCAGCTTATTGAGCAGAACTTTTGAAGAATGAAATTCAGCTGTTAGAAAGATGAAAGTTTGACAGTTATTACTTATACATTGAAGCTCACTTCAGCTACATACTAAATGTCTTTAAAAGACATCAAAGATAGTCACTTTTGATCAGTCAACTAAAGTCAGCTTTTGTTGATCTTAATACTTTGTATCAACGTTTCTGAAATTTGAGAATGCTTAACATTTCAGAATGATTTTTGAAATAAATTTTAATTCTGAAAATCATTAGAAATCATCAAGTTTGCTCAAATACATATAATATATACTCATTCAAATGAAAATAATGCTCAATAAAAGATTCAGCTTGACTGAAGACTATTAACAAGCGAAGATGACTAGTTGACTTGACTTGATCAATGTTGATCGCTAGAAAACAAGAAGATTAAGCAGAGAAAAAAGAATAAATAGATCGTTTTTTCATCTGTTTCTCTCGTCATCTTTTTCTGTTTCTTCATCTTTTAAAATTCAGTCAGAAACACGCTTTTGTCTCACTCACTCACTTTATAAACTCAGTCGCTTAAATAAAGAAAGTGCTTGACATTTCAAAGCGACTTTCAAGACAAATTTTAGCTCTGAAAATCATCAAAAGTCATCAAGTTTGCTCAAACATATATAATATATACTCATTTAAACAAAAATGATGCTCAATAGCACTTTGCAATAAGACTCAATAATACACTATCTGAATGACTTTCTAATCATACAAGCAAACATGATCGAAGCTCATAAATACAAGAGCAATTTCAATAATCTGTGCACTCAGTTAAAGTTTAACATTAATCTTAAAAAGAATTTTATTGACATCATATGCATTTTTTTGAACATTGAGCTTGACTCAATTAACATGATGACTCATTTATCATTTGACAAGCATCAAAAGATAATTCAGCTCATTAACAGCATATTTATAAAGAACTCTTTATCATATGAGAAGTTACAAATGCTATTAAACTTTCTGTCATTTGCTGCAAAAATTGTAGTTTCTGAAAGAATCTTTTTCAGATAATTGTTCAACGATTTAATCATCATTAAATCACGTAAGCAATGCATCAATTATTCAATGTGACAAGATTTACTATGATGAAAGATGTTTCTTTCAAAGTGAAATGATGTACATTTACTTTGCAAGCATGAAGTCAAACATTCTTTATATCTCTGAATCAATGCTTCAAATCTGCATGACATGAAAGATTACTATTTACTTCATCTCAATCTATCATCAGTTGCTAGTCAAACATTTTCTAATTGATTTAATATGTGCTTGAGTGACAAGCATATCAATGTTAAAGAAATAATGACAGTACTTTAAGCTTTGACAGCATGAGTTTTCATTTTCGCGAAATGCAATCTCATTATATATGATGACAATGTAACTGTCATCAACATTAACAAGATTTTCATGCATGAAGAAACAATGCTGTATTTGCAATGAATAGTTTTGCTGATGATTGCACATGATATCTGCATACATGCTCTGTGAATTTCAACTCATGAAAATTGTCTAGCTGATTTGCTTTCTCAAGCGAAGTTCAATATTATTGCTGATGAGTTTTCTCAATTAACTACACTTTAATTAATCAACGTAAGTTATTAAATTTCTGATACAGCGAGATCTTTCTTGATCACTCAGCAGTCAGATATTTTTGATGAGATTTAACAACATTCATCAAAGATATTTATAATACAGTTAAAAGAAACTACTTCATATTTTGCTTTTTGATCATTAAAGTTAAATATTTGACTTCAATTTTAAATCTGATCAACTGATCAATGAATTTAGAAAATAAGATGATCAAAGTCAAAATCATTAAGATTTATCTTATTGATTTATGATTACATCACATTGACATTGAATATTCTGATATCAAGATCAAGACATTTCATCACTTTATATTACAGCGAATCATAGTTAAAATTCGAAGATTTCAAGATGATAATCAGACTCATAAGCAAAGATTTATAACATGAGATTTGCTGTTATTATTGCTACTGTTAAGAGAGAGTGAGTCTCGACAGACATCAGTGATAGCAATGATGATAATGTAGAGTGTATTGTTTTATCTACTAGAATGTCGTGACTATATAAAAGTGCAGAGTCTTCTGAGCTAGACTCATCTTGATAAAGCTAGCTATACACAGCTCGCTCAAAGACAACTCGCTTACATACTTTGAAGGTCGAAGACTACATTTTAACACTCTTTCTGCTGACAATTCTTCAGATGTGTAGTCAGAACATCTGATCTGCTCATAGATGAATCTTCTTGACTCTTTCACGAGTGAATTTCTTTGACTCTTTCACAGATGAATTCTCTTGACTTTCTCACAGATGAATTCTCTTGACTTTCTCACAAATGAGTCACTCTGACTTCTTCATAGATGTCTTTGCTGTAAGTCAAGACATGCTATTGATGACGTAATCGCTAGCAAACAGCAATCAGTAATAGTAGACAGTTGCAGTCATGAGACTGACTAACAACTAGCACTTCAATCAAGAAATGAAATCTTCAAATGCAGTAAGATGCTGATGTTGCAGACAAAGAATGAATCATCTAGACAGACATGTTCATCTTGAATCATAGATTGATTCTGAAGTTGTTCTGTTGCAAGCGCGTTAAGAAACAGTATCACATCATGAAACAAATCTCTAAGCTAGATTTAGACTAGACTCTCACATTGCGACAGAATGCAGAGATTCTATCATGTTGTTGTATTGTTCTCATAGCATGCTTGTTTTGATAATGTCAATCACTCTCTCAAGACAAAGTCTTTTATATTGATAATTTCATTCAGATGATTTTCAGTATCTTTGCTGTTGTCTTTACTGTTCATCAGAAACAGACTCAGACTTTTTCTCTTGTCACTATTCTATTGAGTTCAGCTTTAGACTCACTCAGATTGCTTTAGACTCTCTTTCTTTCTCTTTTTCTCATGATTGTCATGAAGTAAGCAAAGACGATATTGTAGATGCTGATTGCAGATGAGACAATGCAATTGCAAGTCTTCATATGAACAAAAAACAAGGTTGCAACTAGTTAATGAAAATAAAATGTAAACATGAAATGACGATTGAAACAATCAAAATCAGATCATAGAGTAAGTGAGTGACTTAAAGCACTGCATTCAAATAGACAGTGTTGTCTGTAGTTTGACAAGAGAATCAAAAACATTCTCAAATAATGCGTCTTTTAATCATGTTTTCAAGAGTCTTTCAGCTTTCTTTAATAAGTAGCTGAGAGACTCTGTTGCTTTTTCAAGTATGTGACAAGATCTCAGATAAGACTGATCAAAGACATTAAAATAGAAAGAAAAATCAATTCAATAGTCAAAAGAAAATGTATGACTAAATCGATATTGATGAATTAAATGAAAGCTGAATTGATGATTGTTGATTTTTGATACAGTGAATTCAGATTGCTGCTGTATGAAAGTTATAATCTCAATCAAACATGTTTGTATGACAATTATCAAAGTCAAGTGATAGCTTTCTGCAAGTGTTGAATGCATATTCATTGAACATGTTGTAGCAAAGTTGACTGCAGTAAACTTGCAGAGCTGACATGATATTATCGATGCTATATGATAGTCTTTGTAAGATCATCACTGTGTAATGACAAGATGTGACTGCTAGACTGATATAACGTAGTCGAAGAAAGATTTTAAGACAGTTGAATTGCTTGAACAGCGTCAAGTTGTAGCATGACTGCTGTAATAGAAAGTTCAATCATGCAAAACTGAGAAATCATTAACGAGATGATGAAGTTGAATACTGATCATCTCGTCAGTCTTTCTGTCTCAGCGCAGAGTATCGTGATACTAGTTTCATACAACTCAGCTGTCGTGCTCTTGATCTGCTGCAATGAGAACTTAATCTCAGATCTGTTTATACTGATCTGAAAACGCAGCTCATCAGACTGTCTCTTCAACGTGACTTGAGACTGAATTATACTGATCTCTGTGTCAGTAAATACATATTTAACCTGATCTTTGTCAGAAATTCTTGACTTTCTCACATTGATTGCAATCAGAAGTTAATGAAGACACAATTAAATCTACAAACATTTACTACATGAATACGCGAGTGAGATGATAAACGTGCATTATTCATACTAACTCAAGCTCATAATCTGTTAAGAGAGAGTGAGTCTCGACAGACATCAGTGACAGCGATGATGATAATGTAGAGTGTATTATTCTATCTACTAGAATGTCGTGACTATATAGAAGTGCAGAGTCTTCTGAGCTAGACACATCTTAATAGAGCTAGCTATACACAGCTCGCTCAGAAACAATTCACTTACATACTCTGAAGATTGAAGACTACATTTTAACAGCTACATCAATTTGATCAATTTATCATTGAAGAAACAACATGATATACATCATTTTATCTGATGTTTATGAGCTTTTTGTGCATGAGTGAGTTTACATGAAGTCAATTGAATAAAACATCTGACTTCAAACAGTGACATTTAATCAGAAATTCAATTATCTTTCAGAATAATTTTTTGCAATTCATTTTATTAAGCTTCAAAATTAATTCTTTCAAATGTGAAATAACATTAATCATCATTGTCATCAATGATGAAGTGTGCATTAAAAACTCACTCATTAATTTATTTTCAAAGTTTTCTGCATTTTTGTTGATGTCTCTGTTTGACTCAGAATATTCATACATGCAAACTCATGTCATCAAGATTCTGCATAGAATGTTAGTTACTGTCAGAATTGTGTCTAAATGATACAATCAATGAAGATCAGAGTTAATAGTGCTTAATCTTTAAAAATAGCTATAACTGAATATTAAAAATACAGAAGAAGATTGATACAAAAGCTTCTATTTATGTAATGTTCAGAGACTGCGCTAGACTTGAAAGAAATGTGTTTGTGACATGAGAAGAATGTGATGTAGATGAACAAGATGTTGATGAAAGAAAAGAGTGTTGAGAAAGAAAAAGAATTTAGATCATATCTGAGTCAAACCTGAGTCAGATTTAGATCAGATCTCGACTAAATCGTTAACTAATCTTGTTCAGTCTTGATACACTTGTAACATTACTCTTCTTTTTGAAAATTTATGTTTGCATGAATGTAGTTCATTTGCTCGCTTTTTGTTGATAGTTATTTCGATATTTAGCGCAGTTTGTTTAAATATAGCTTATAAAATTCGTTCAAAACTTTCTCTGAGTCATCGAATTTCTCTTTATCGACATAGTATCATTCATCGTTTCTATCTAGATTCATTCATTTGACTTTGTACTGTATTTGACCTCGATAGCATCTGAAGTTCAATATATCATCTATCTTTCAGTGTTCATCGTCTTCAATAGTGATTAATCTGTGTTGAAATCGTGTCTAGAATCTAATCACACTGCAACGAGATAATGCATAACTGAGTAGAATGTTTGATCAATAGAGGTAGCTTTAACTAGAAAACTAAGAATACAGAAGAAAGAAGACGATTTCAAGCTGTATTTATAGTAGAATGAACAAAGAGACGAAGTAGTTGATTTGTCAAAGCTCGAATAGATGAAATGTTTCAGCATATTTCAATTCAAAACATCGTTGTTTCTTGTTCACATATCGAAATTTCTAGAGTCTATTGACTAGACTTTATTTCATCTCAACATGCTTCGTAACAATCTGAGTGATTTTGAATGCTGTTCTGATAGAGAGTCTTCTGAATATGATTGCAGTAGCTTCGAGCTGAACATTGAATGCAAATGCTTCATGCTGACTGATAGATGAAGATGATAAAAGATACTCACTTTGACAGTGATTTGATAAAGATTTAGCTGTTTATTTTTCAAATCTTTGCAGAGTCTTGTTGTCTTGACGTTTCTGAAAAATAGTCAAACTCAGTCATCTACTTCATATGTGACGTTTCATCTATGTTTATTGATCTGAACTTCAATGATCAGCTTCATCTTTTTCAATTGTTAACGATTGAAGCTTAGTAGCTCTTTCATTTGAATGACAATATCATTTGCTTTTCTAGCTTCAAGTCGTTCATGAGTTGTTTCATAGTCAGTTGTATCTGAATCGAAACTCATTCGAGAATGAAATTTTTTATTGAAGTAGAAGAGAATCATTGAAGTGATTGAGAAGATATTTGAATTGTCGCTGAATTTCATCATAAATATTCATTTGACTCAGTCATCTTGCATGTAATTGCAATAAATTCTAAGTTTGCGTTTGACGTCTTGATTGACTCATTTCAATTGATCGTTGATCTCAGAATGATAGACTGTGAATAGACTAGCTGTGATTCTCAGTCGCTTGCAAAGGTTTTTTCACATAGTCAATATGAATTAAGAGTCTTTGTTCAAAACAATAGAACTGAATAGATCATGCAGTCAATAAACATTTCATAGCATGATTTAAATCGTTTCTTCGACTGAAATGTCATCGTCTTCTCAATGACAAAGAACATAGTGATGTTTTTTGATGAGACAACATATGATTGTGCAAATGACGTTATAGTCTTCTGACAGAGATAGTTCAGTGATGAAGTTCATAGCTATATCTTTTCAGCGTTTCTGTGAAATCAAAAGAGAATGATGAAGTTCATTGATGCTATTTCTAGAGACTTTGCTTCGCTGACAAGCATGACAGTTTCGAATATATCATCGAATAGTAGCTCGATGATCTGATCAATAGTAGAAACGCTGAACTAGATTGATGATTCATTTATTGTCAAGATGAGAGATTGAAGATTGATCATGCACTTCTTGTAGTAATTTCGTGTGCATGTTCTCAGAGACTCACAGTAGATCTTTTCTAAATAGAATGTCGTCAATGATTTCGCAGTTCTTCAGTTTAGTGATATGAAATTTGAGCTTGTTTTCGTTTATAGCTTGTCTATATTCGCTGCAGAACTCATCTATTTGATTGATCATATATACTCATTGATAGAGATTTGCTTTCAATTCAACAGATAAAACATCAACTCTATCAGAGATCAGAATAGTTTGAAAACACTCTTCAAGCCTTTGAGCTGATTCAGAGATGTTCGCTAAAGACATTTTGATTAAAGCATTGACTTTAGTGTTTATTTTGCCTGATCTAAAGATGATCTGAAAGTTGAACTTCGATAGAATGTTCAGATAGTTGACTTGTCATCAACTCAACTGTTTATTTTTCATGAAGATTTTCAAAGTCTGATGATCGATGAACATCTGAATGAGTAGTTCAGTGCATTTCAATTTGAGTCGTCAATGTTTGAAGCATTGAATAATGACTAGCAATTTCTTGTCATAGATGTGATAATTAATTTCAGCGAAAATCATGCTTTTGCTGTAGAAGATCATCGAATGAAGAACTTCTTCGTCATTATACTGAGATAGTATTTCATCTTTTACATAGTTCAAAGCATCGATCTTCAGAATAGCTTGTCATTTGAGATCGAAGTGACGAAATACTGAGACTGAGCTAACTTGTTTCTTTAGATTGTCAAAGACTTGAACACAGATCTTGTTTCAAACAAAAGACGTGTTCTTTCTAGTCAACTGAGTGAATGATTTGACTAGCTTCGAGAAGTTCTTAATGAAACAACGATAGAAGTTAATAAATCTCACGAAGCTTTGAATTTCTTTTAGATTGATTGAAGTGATTCAGCTGACTATGACTGTCACTTTGCTGAGATTCATACAAAGATTTAGTTCTGATACAATGACTTTTAGAAAGATAGTCTCTTCTATATTGAATTCGCACTTTCGAATATTCATCTGCAGTTCAGCTTCGCGTAGTCGACTCAATACTAGTTTGACGTGATCTTTATGTTTCTTTCTCATTTTGCTATAAATGAGAATGTCATCTAGATAGACTTGACAAAAGTCGTTCAAAAAGTCTTATAGCACGTCATTCATATATTGCTGAAAAGAGATCAATTCGTTAGTCAGTTCAAATGATAGCATCTTATATTTATATGATTCTAAAGCAGTGATAAAAGTGATGTAATTCTCGCTATCGAGATGCATTTGAAGTTTGTTAAACGCTGATATGATGTTCAATCTAGTCAGATGCTTGCAACTCACTATTTTACCAATGATCTCATCTATCAGCGATAGAGAATATCTATTTCTTTTGAAAATGACATTTAGCTTTCGATAGTTCACGCAGAATCGAAGATCTTTATTTGCTTTGAGAGCGAATAGAACAGAAAAGAAATAGAGAGTCTGACTAGAAGTGATGAATCTCTTCAACAAATTCTCATTTAAGTACTTCTTTACTTTCAAAAGTTTGACAAAGAACATTCAATAGACTCAACAGTGAGAGAGCGTTGAATCACTGATGAGCTCGATTTTATGATCATAGAAGCGATGAAAGAATAGTTTATTCAATTGAGCTCGATCAAAAATATTTAGAAACTCATGATATTTCAATGACAGCTTCGCTTTAATATCTTTCAAATTCTGAGTCATTTCATCAATTGAAGAAACGTTTAAAGCGTTCAAATTGCACTGAGTATTGTACGCGATTTTTCTATTGATGTTCATCATGAATAGAGCAAAGACTTTGATCTTGTTCTTCTTTGAACAATTCAACAATGTTTTAAATGAAGCTGCGTTTATGCTTTGAATTGAGAATGACTCTTTTCAAACGAGTCGTTTGAGCATCATAAAAATCTTAGTTTGAATGATTGAAGAAAGCGAAAATGATCACGATCAACTTGAATGCTTTGAATTGAAAGAAATCGAAAAAATCGACATAGAAGTATTTAATTGATTCGAAAAAACAATGACGTCGTTTCACATATTCAGTAATGTTACGATCCTAGCTACGCACCTTCGTTGGTGGCTATGTTGATGACTATGTTGGTGGCTATCCTGAGGACTATCGCCGATCGCTCGCCGCTAGGGCATAGGCTTGTTCCGAAGCCAACCCTATTCAGGGTTAGCTTATGTTCTTCTGAGTCATATAGATAGTCGGCTCTTCCCTCCTAGATACTTTCCTTCCTTAGCATTTATATACTCGTTACATTACACCCATATGACTCGCTCTATGCTGGCCCCTAACATTATATAAATGCTCCTTCGTTACAGGCGAAGAGAAATAATCTGCATCGA
>JAABUW010005131.1_pt1 | contig 17250 bp, 10 predicted proteins | sample 5560081 | NCBI WGS metagenome assembly JAABUW01 (sample SAMN10711882, study PRJNA513363) | rock metagenome | isolation source: Antarctica rocks | place: Antarctica: Victoria Land, Knobhead sud | reverse complement strand
GCCCTTCAAGGCGATATGTAGAATCATTTTGTGTATGAGTCGATTGAAGGGGTGTTTACACTAGAAACACAATTTCGAGCTGGACAGAGTTAGACGCCGGGTAGTCGGGCCGAGCGCTTTGAGTGGTTCTACTCGTGTCGCCCAGAACCGAACCAAACCTGTGTGGGTTAGCCAGCTGTGCCTCGCTTGGTGACCAATCTCTTGATCGACAATTTGTGCTTGGAGACACAAGGGTCCAGCGACTGATTAGCCGACAAGCGTACAGTATCCGGTTAACCGTATCAGGAAGTCAAAAACCTCCTGGGCGACCCGAGTATAGTAAGCAGATCCAGGACTCGCAGACACAGCATTTTGATGAGTTTGCATCTTATCAAATGCTTAGAGGAGCTTAAGGATCTTGTGTTCCCGGCTCATGCAGCCGTGGACTCAAAGTAGACTGCTGCACATTAAAAAGAGACTGTGACGAGTTAATGTATTCTTTGAAACCTCAACGATCTGGGCTGAAGGGTATTGGTCCATCCCTAATGTTATTTTAGGGAACAGGACTCCTCTTCATGAGCTGGACACGTCTCTTAGAGTAGTCCGTGAGCAGCCCGACTGCTATAAGGCTTGTAAGGATACGGATCACGAGCTGCCGATAAACTCAGCTATCATCTTTGCGGCTGCTTCTGGTGGCCTGTTCGACACATCCAGCTCCAGCTCCAACTCATTGTCTCCACCAAAATGATAGATGTCTTCGTTCTTTCGAACCTGTCGTAGGATATCAATATCGGTCAGCTTGGCATTGTTACCTCTCCCACGACTGCTCGCGACTAGGCGTCTCTCGTTCTCCTTAGCTTCGCAAGTCAAGATGATGGATACGAACCGTGCACTGAGAGAAGCAGCGGTACTGTAGTATTCAAGAGAGACTTGTGAGCCACTGGCATTTGAGGACTGCTGATCCGTACAGATCCAGATGACCTCTTTCGTAGAAATACTTCGAGCTATTGCACCCAATACAGCTGTTCGCTATTGCGGCAATCAGTCGTAGCCTGCTGGAATAATCATCAGATGGTGAAAACTTACGACAGCCTGCCGTAGAGGCTGGTACTCTGGCATATCACGCTCGAAAAGCATGGCTACTGGATCGATCAATTGATGGTTGTTAATAACCTTAGAGTTGGGCAACAGCTTGCTGAAAACGATGTCAGCCTCTGGTCTCCGAGTTCGACAGAGAGAGATGGTTATAACTTGAGTTCTTGAGCTACGGTCAGCTTTCCAACGCCAGGATAGCCATTCAGATACACAAAGGGTAATTTCATGTTGAGCTTAAGCAGCGAGAAGCAGAAGTAGCGGTTTTGTGGAAATGACTGAATTGTGGTACTCGGCGATTTCAGCTTCCGGTATCAATTCAAGAGGCTGGAAACGAAGTGAGGTGGAATTGTTCGGCGTTGGTGAATGTCGGGAGCTCAGATCCTTCCAAAATTTGCGCTGCAACTATGGTGAGAATATGTGATCAATAATGACTACCAAGACCTACTGGAAACCCCACAGATGTTACTTGTTCAATAAGGCACCCTTCTGTTTCATTTTGGAGCCTTGATATTATACATAATACGCAAGTCTCAAGCTTTTCAGAAAATCAATATAGACGGATTACGACTCATGCTTGGCGCCAAGCCAAATCGTGGGCTGATCGACACACACTCAGGCATGATACAAAGAGCTATCCAATCGACTGAAGAAAATCGCCGTGAAGATAACTTGCTCGTCGTTACCAGAAACCCGGGTCGCCGATAACTCGGCTATCCTCGATAATTCTTGATTCACGCCACCATTCGGTGACTAGGGATTGACAATAAGGGCGAACGTTCAAGTCGTAAGTAGTAAAATCAAGTAGGTACCCTTCATTTATGAAGATACGAGTATGGATGATATGTTCTATATATGGGGAAACCAGTTCGACCAAACGACTGTTTTGAAGGCACCAGGTGGTAATTTGCGTAGACCCAGCACATCCTCAACCAGAATGTAGGCTCGAAAGACACAGTAAGCAGCACAGGAAATGGTTATTGGTATTAGAACCCCGAGAGGTACTTCCATCGCAGGGTCACGATCAGGTGAGTTGTTCCTCCAGCCGGCTGCTAAGTGTCGTTTCAACAATCGCGTACGTGCCATACCATGACTGATGAGGGATTGGGGTTTTCCGAGGTGGAGTAGCCAAACTGGACTCGAGATCTTGTTCATTGGCGGGTCGTTTCACTGTTTTTGCGTGAGAGTACCGTTTCCTCCGAGCCATGTATACCCGGAAAAGTAGTGGTTCATACAACGTAACGGAAAGAGTGACGCCCAATGTACCGACACTTGACGCTCGCCACAGTATCCGCTCAATACTGGAAGGGAATGGAAAAACCCAACCCAAAATGAAAATAGTAGAATAGATAAGAGCAAAGAATGCCGACACGGAGCCGCCTTTCATGCTCAATTCTGGCCATTTATCATTCGGGATACGGGTGATTGAGCGACAACGGGCAGGTCGGGTAAATATTCTGACGTGCAATTTCCGTAGTATGTTATTTTAATGTGCCCAGATCAACGCCCCAGCCCATTCTTCCCGATTGACGAAGTCCAGCGGTGTTCTTCGATGCGGTGCACTAGCTTCTTGACTTGCGGCCTTGATTATGTCTGCCAATGGAGCTTTTCACATCAGGACGGTCGCTCGGTCTACCGAGGTAGGTTTATAGAATCAGCAAAAACTGGTAGCAAACATACAAGGAATAAAGCCTAGTGTAGTGAGCTCGAGTGTTGTAATCTCCAGGTGCTGTGCTTTTCGCGCGATAGAGCCTGTGCTGAACCAAGCGACCTGAAGAACGGTGATCCATCGTGTCAACCTATCGTTTTGTTCTGCAATGTATGCTTCGTCTGATGCGGAAAAGTCTACGAAGCCTCCTTTCACCAGGTAATACAATTGCCCAACATCAACAGGAAAGGTCATTTGTCGTAAATCATGCGTAGCGGGAGCATCAAAAGGGCAATCCTTGAAGGGAACACTCAACATATAAGCACCCATATCGGCGAGAAAGGCATGTCGTATGGTCCAGGACTTATAGCCGGCTTTGTCGAATTCTTTGACAGAGCGGCGGGCGGATCGGTACTGGCCCAAGGCTAGAATGAAGAGAAGCTCGGGACCAAGCATTCCAATGCATGCCAGATGTAATTTGTCGCAAAGCTGCACGAATGTGCCATCTCCTACAGAAGGGAGGTTGACACAAAGTGAAGACCAACAGCAGAGGAAGATAGTAGCCCCACAGCTAATAAATATATCGAGCGTTCCTCTGCCGTTCGGCGACGGAACTCAGGTGACTATAGCCATAGAAGACTGGGCTTGCAGACTTGGGTCGACTAGTAGCAAAAGATGTTCGCTGCTTCGTCAAGATCATGGTCTCATCGTGATAATCAAACGAAGAAACGGTAACGACTGAGGTTCGATTGAGCGTGAACCGCTCTGTACTAGCATATATAGGGCACCGGAGGAAGGCGCCTCGCTGCCTGGTATGAACGTCAGCCTGAATAGGGTTTGCATAAACTGATCTCGTCATTCGAAAGCTCATCGTGTCGCTTCTCTTCTGACAGGAATAGATGCGCACACTCCTTCGCAATACCACTACAGTGTTCAATGATAGATTACGAAAGGGATGGGAAGGGTAATATAGACCCATTGTTGGTGCGAAAGGCTTGCCGAGACTGCAGTGACATGCTTCAACTTTTGCCGCTGAAGCAGCGGGGCAGCGCAGCAGCTGAGAGCTGATTCTCTAGTCGTGAACAATGACTGAAACAGTCGTTAAGAAAATTGTCCCTGATCACGGGCCTAGCGGCCTCATGCACGCTGGAGTGGCTTCTAAACTCAAAACACTGCTGCGTCTGAGTATAAGATCGCTGTCCGCAGCATAATAAGACGACTAAGACCGTGTGTCCTATGCCAGTTTTATCCATCTTAGACGCAGCTCAGGATTGGTCTGTAATCTGGTAAGACAAAGGAGATGACGATACTCAATCCGAGCCGAGAAGAGAGCGCAGACCGATGCTCAAGCATCTTAGAGAATCCAGCCCACGGATGTGGCATCCCTTCCGCAATCGGAGATTTCTATTGCATTAGCCCAAGGCGCTTTTTAAAACAGCTACCACGCCAATCAACGATCGCAAACAAGATGCTTGATTGGAGTGTGAAAGTGACGGTCCAGGTGCAAAATGTAGTGTGATGAAAGCGTAAAGTGGTGGGAGAACCATAGGCGGAGCGTCGCCTCGGAAGCAGGCATGTGACGCCCCGAGCGGCTACAGCCCGCCCCCAATATTTTACTAAAAAAGCGAACAGGGGCAAGCGCGCAGCTTGGGCCTTGGACCCTCTCACGTCCGAGCGGCCTAAAGCTTCTTGTACGAATCATGCATCAGCTCGCGAGTTGACTAGGTAGCTGCCACGCCAGCACCTCCAGCAAGGCTTCTGCCCCGTGAGTGGAATCTCAAATAGACTGGAATCAATACGTGAGTTGTATCCCTATTACCATCGTCCCTCCGCTCGTGTGCTTGATGCTCGACCGCGCATCACACCCTGCTTCGTGACTACATGGAAGAGATATCGAGAGTAAAAGATGAATGCTCGCTCACATCGCTGAACCAAGTCAACCGCTACATTGCTGTCATTCCTTGCCCTCCTAAGATAGACCGGTGCAAGTATTAACCCAAACGCGGCCAGAATTTCAGCCAATCCACCGTCGCATAGGCGCTTCCTGGGAGCGATCTAAACTCGATAATATCTGCAATAAGGATATATGTGCGGGCATGGCAGTAGAACACAGCGATGATGTAAATGGGTATGAGTAACCGTAATGGAACATGGAGCAGAGGGTCCTTGCTGGTTGAATTATTCCGGACGCTATCGAACACGCTATTGAGTCTTTGACTCGCACGTCTGCTTCTTGTCACAATCCGGGCTCGGAACCCAGTATCGATGGACCTTGTTCCGGGGGAGTGTAATCCAGTGAGCCTGCGAAGGGATTGCTCTAATGTAGTTATTGTGTCCGCCAGCGACGACATGATCATAAGGGCCATCAATGTGGCCATCAGCGTCACACATGCTGCTCGCCAGAGAACCTGCTCCGTCCGGGTGGGGAAATTGTAGTTCCAACCCAAAAACAGTATGGAAAAGTACCCGATTGTGAGTCCCATGCACATATACATCTGCTTGTTGAACAACTCCTTTTGTAGGGAGTCCGGGATGCGATCAATAGGTGTGACATCCGTGCCGAATGTAATATGCATGTGGTTGAGAATACTGACAAAATTCGACCAACACTTGGACCACCACCATTCTTTGCGACTGACAAAGTCCAAGGGAGTGCGCTTCCAAGCATCGAGGGGCTGACCTGCATCTTTCAAGATGTCATTGATGCTAAATTGCTCGTCGAGCATTTTCCCAGACAAAGCGTCAGCAGGCTTATGCCACCAGAAAAAGGCGGTTCCAAGACTGCAAAGGATGAAAGACACGGTTGTCAGCTCCGCCGTGGTAATTACTAGATTTTGAATTCGCCGAGCCAAGGTATTGACCATGAACCACGTGATTTGGCAGAGTGTGATTGTCCGAAGAAGACCATCGACTTTGTTCCTTTCTTCTACCTCTCGCTTGGCTAACTTAGGAAGCGGCATGCGATTAGTGGATACCAGATAGTGGAGCTGCTTCGCGTCAAGGGGAAACGGCGAATGTTCTCTGGTTCCCAGTATGAAGCCACCCATGTCGGTAAAAAATGCCTTCTTCATGGTCCACGTCTCATTCTCACGATCACTCACTACGTGCTCCGACTTGGAAGACCTACTCTTAGCAAAGATGTTCTTGACCCATTCGAGCTTAGAGCATTTGTCTTTGGCCGGTCGTGCACCGATCGAATTCATATCTCTTACTGATTGACGGGCTGATAGCCACTGGCCAAATGCAAGCTCGAAAATCAGCTCAGGGCATAAGATGCCCAAAGCCGTCAGGGACATCTTGCGCCATAGAATTTGAAACGTGTTCTCGTCTTTGCTTGGTACGTTCAGGCACAGAATCGACCAGGAGCAAAGGAACATTGTGAGCCCACAGGAATATAATACGTCGATTGTTCCTCTGCCGTCCGGTGAAGATGACCATCCTTGTTTGGTATTCGCGTTAGAATTGCTGTTCCCAGAGTTGGTCCGCTCGAAATCGAGGGCGACTGCGCTGTACAATAAAAAAAAGAACATGAGGTATACATTGACAATCATGAACATTTTGAAGACAATAGAAATAGGCCAAGCTCGAAATGTCCCGAGATTGATTGTGCGCAAGTGAGACATTATAGAGAATTGCCAGCTTCAAGTTGTAAGCAGCCCTTAATTTCCGGCGCTTCGCGTGCTGTAGCCTTATGTCGTTCGCCCTCACCAGCATGCCCAATACCTTTTGCGAGTTTGATGAAACGCCTCCTGCAGCTGCATTATTGTAGGATTGCGCCCGCCTTCTCTCCACCAATAGCCACCCACCTTCATCGGCCACCTACATCTGGAGGGTGGCCCGGGTGATTGATCTTGAGGAGCGACAGCGCCCGAGGACACCTCTGTGATGACTTCGGCTTGATGCATATCTCCAGCCCATCGTGCCACCTTGTTCTGTTGAAACAGTAGATCAAGCAAATCGAATGTCGAATTCGTTACCGCGAAGCCCTTCCATTCGATCGTTCCTCACTATTACAAGTCTTTGGATCTCTGTGTTACTCGTCTGTTCACAAAAGGTGCGAAGGTGTTCCCACCGTTCCAGGAATAACGACCACGGAGGCTAGTTTGGTGGCGCTCAAGCGCATAAAATGGCGCCTCTGTCGATCGCACAATCGCTCCAAGCAGGGAAGGCGGTCTCATGACAGGACTCTAGAAGTCGAACTGTCATGCCCCAGCATTCAAGATTTAGAAGTATCTTGAAGCACTAATTCGGGTTTCAGAAAGATGGACAGACGCACCAGAAATGTTATTGGGCGTTGACGGCGTCGGGGCGACCCGGCAAACCTTCCGTCTCTAGATAGTAGCGCTCCTAAGATCCCAGTGGCCGCTGGCTGTCAGCACCGCGGATTCGGGATCTAGTGCAGGACAGTAAGGGTATCGAGAGCGAGCCAACGAAAGCCGAAAGCTGGCAGTTTTGCCACATACAGCCTAGCATGCACTGTAAGCACGTTAGCTGGCAAAAAAATTGCTGGCGTCACGGCTGCGAACCTTTGCCACTGGATTTGCTCGTGCTTCAACAGCGTCATGTTAGATAGTGTATATACTCTGTAGGACGGAGTAAAAGGTAGTAAACAATGATGATACTGAGGTCAGGACTTGGCTAACATTCTTAGTGCTTCCTACTCGCCCCTCCACACTGCCTTGCTTTCGTCCGAGCACCCTACGACAGCTTCAGCAGCACCATATATACCTTGACCCTGCGAACAATGCATATAGAGAAGGAACCATTAATTGAGAAGAACATTCCCTTACAGAGGTATTACGCCGCCATCGAGTCCAGGGTTGGGTATCGACTGTTCTTGGGCGGCACTAGACACTTTGGGTATTATGAGCCAGGGACAAAGTGGCCTTTCCCAATCAATGGCGCACTGCGAAGGATGGAGGACCACTTATACCATTCGCTGGGGCTCCCGCCTGGTTCCAGGGTGCTTGACGCTGGTTGTGGTGTCGGTCATGTCGCCTTACGTTTCGCTCGCAAGGGCTTGCGTGTGTATGGAATAGACGTTGTGGAGAACCACGTTCGGTGGGCGGAGCAAGAGATGCGGATGCATGGGCAAGAGAACAACGTCAAATTTCGGTTGATGGACTATCACCATCTAGATGCCTTGACCGACGAATCCTTCGACGGTGTCTACACGATGGAGACTTTCGTCCACGCAACAGATCCCGAAAGAGCATTGGCGGAATTCTTTCGTGTAATGAAGCCAGGCGGCTCAATTGCCATGTATGAATATGATCATCCGGATGTTGATCCAAAGGATTTTCCAGCAGACCTTGTTAAGCATATGGAACAGATTAATACGAGAGCCGCAATGCCATCGAATGCCATTTTCACGGAAGGCACGCTACAGCGCATGCTCGAAGAGCAGGGTTTCCAAGATGTTGTCGTAAAGGATCTCTCGCAAAACGTGAAGCCCATGATGCGCCTGTTCTTCCTCGTGGCATTCATCCCTTACATAATCATCAGCTTCCTTGGACTCCAAGCGTGGTTCGTGAATACACAGGCCGGAGTCGAGGGCTATCGTGTGCTGAAGAGGGGTCTCTGGCGTTTCGTTGCGGTGTCAGCCAAGAAGCCTCTCCATCGACACTTCACTCAGGATGCCGTCCATGAAAGGCGGACTGCTACACGACTTCATCAGTAAACAGCACGCACATGCTCTATATATATATCCTTCTCAATCTAAATCCCTCGTATATGACTTTCAACAGTGGCGGGCTTCCTGACCGAGGTATCAATCGAAACACAGCTTGTATGGACGTTCGATATCCACATGGAAGACACCGGTATAGACCAGGAGGAGAGGGTGCTCCAACGAGGCCGAAGGTCAGTCGGCAAACACACCTGCTGGCGTAGTCGAAGAAGATGGATGGTGTATCAAACGGTTCGTATTGGATATGTGTAAGGCAAAGGATCCGACGTATCGCCTCAATTCTAAGTAGCACTCCTTTGATTTGAGTCAGCATCCAGATCAGTAGAGATTTGATGCCATGAGGCCTTACCTTCTACATTCACCGTAGATTTTCTTTCAGCAGTTAACTGGTAGACCACGCTTGCTTTTCTTCTCTGGCTGTATTGAGGATCCGATATGGCGGTATTTCTGTAGTAAGGTGTGATATCGCAATATTATAGTGATGTATTGCTGTCCCCTGCTCTGGCAGTAACTCGAGCGGTCTGCCCTGCCGCTGATGGACCCTAGGCATTAGGGGGGGCAGGAAACCGGTGGGTCTACAAACAGTCTCCTGTATCATCACCATCAGGCTGCGTCTTCACCGTCTTTGAGACACTGTCGCAGCAATGCTACATTAGCCGCAGATCACGAGACCCGTCCGTCGTCATTGCGGAGCAGCTGATCGTCAAGGGATGCACTCAAGGCTTCGCAACCGCCGGGCATTGGTCTGAGGAGTATGTGTCGGGAATGCCTTAAATGGGAATACTGAGCTGCCAGAGCTCTGAAGACGACGTTCGATTAGAGTGCACGATTCAAAGCATATATCCTTTTTTCTCGTATCTTGCACGACTAGTGTAATGAAGGCCTCGTTCGCGAGCGCCGCTATGATAGAGGGTCGCTAGCTGATTCCTAGCCACTCAGTGCTTTTTACGTGGTTGCTGGCAAAAGCTTTAGACTGGACTGGTTTCGACCAAGCCCAGCGATCAACTTGCGTGATCAAAGCACAAGAGAAGTCAACGCTGGAAGTCGTTACAAAAAGAACAGATTGTTATCGAGGTAAGTCCAAACAAACTCACGGATGGCGCCTGAGAGCTTAGCATGCGGCCGTGTTCCACAAACTCACTTTACTGTCGGAACCACCCGGAAGTATCAACACTTTAGGGTTAGCGCTTCAGCTCAATCAACTTACAGCTGCCCCTAATTTACCGGAATCGCCGCTGGTGGGTCTGTATTCATCCATATTCTCCGCCTTTGGTTCCGTCTCCTGGTGTCTCAGAAGGATATTGCTGCTTATTCACATGTAAGTCTCTCAGCTCCTTGACCTCGGTTCCTGTCAGCCCTCACATATCCTTCCAAGCAGATCCTACGACTGGCACTCATGGATAGCAAAGTCCGTACAAAGCGATCGTAGTGAATGAGGCAAACAGTCAAGGCATATCGCGCGATTCTTTTACGGAAATCACAGAGAAGTCTTAAGGGAAATCCAAAGGACAAAGACAAAGTCTCATTGACTGTCAAGTTCTTGGTGCATATGTTCTCGCCACCGTATAGGATGTAAAGCTAACATTATTCATATGACATTCGTCCTTTGATGTAGGGATGGAGCAATGAAGGGGCCGACAAGCATTTCCAAAACCAGAGCAAGAACGCGGTTGAAGCTTCGAACCAGACCCGGAGAGCCTTTTACACCTTAATGAAGCGTATCGGAGACGAACTTCAAGCTGCCACTAAGGCCTTGAGCCTTCCCATGGCGCAAGCGAATATCCTGGACATCTGCATGGCCCCTGGGGGTTACAGTGCATCAGTCCTCAAACATTCCCCACATGCTTGCATTTCGGCCATAACATTGCCCAAAAACCTTGGTGGTTTCCCTGTGATGACAGACTATGGGCACAAGGATACACGCATCAATGTAATCTTCGCAGACGTAACAATGTTCGCAGCAGAATTCGGCATCACAGATATCCCCAAAGACCATCCGGACTTCGGGAGATTGATTTTCTGGCGACCCTTTCCTGCCGAATTTTTGGACCTCGTGCTCTGTGATGGTCAGGTCTTACGTACACAGACGCCACATATCCAGGAGTATCGTGAAGGGGGCAGAACCACAAGGCTGACATGTAGTCAGCTAATTCTTGGGATGCAGCGCATCAAGCCCGGCGGAACCTTCATCCTTTTACTTCACAAGCCTGAGATGTGGAACACGATCAAGTTGCTCAGCCTGTTCGACAGAATCTCCAAGATTCAGCTGCTGAAGCCGACAATGGCTCACAGAACCAGGAGTTCATTCTACGTGATTGCTACGAACGTACAGTCTCGACACCCGGAAGCTCTACGTGCCGTCGCTGAGTGGAGGTCGACTTGGGAGAGCTTTACATTTCCACACCCCATGGACGAAAAGGAGGTCAAACAGCAGCAAGCTGAATAGATGCACATGGAATGCAGAGAGGCAATGGATCTCCTGACCAGCTTTGGCCACCGGCTGCTGGAATTGGGAAAACCTATCTGGCTTATACAGAGGGACGCTCTGAAGAAAGCTCCGTGGCTGAAAAACAGAGAACGAAGACCCTCTGGACGCGCCAAACGACCACCCCAAGACCGAGCTTCGGACGATATAGCGGAGAACCCTAGTTCAGCTTCCATGTGAAGTGACCTGCACATCACAGACCACTACGAGTTGAGGCGGTAGGCTTCAACGATAAGCACGGAGGGGTGGTGACACGACCTTGGTTTCTATCGTTCTTTTGACTATTCCAAAACCCCCTTCTCGTTTGGCATTTATATATATAGAGAAAGAGTGTGTAGGTGCAACTATGTTCGGGAAAACGTTTGATACGGTGGGAAGTAATCCTTAAGAAGGCGGCTTCGTCGCCAAGGATAGGGAAATTTAGCTTCACCATCTGAGGATCCGAACTCATAACGAGGACTGTGGAGAAATCTCATTTTAGGAAATTCAGTATTCCTTCGAGATGGAATGAGCGCTAATGATTTACTCCGTCCTAAGATACAATAGAAATGTATGTGGAATCCAGATGCTGATATAATTCCAGAGAAGGTCAATAAAACTATTTATCGTCCCTCAATACACCAAGAGAACAATTTCAAGCCCTGAAACACAGCTTAGAGCAAACCCATATCTTCTGACCATTTCTTCATATGGCTTTGAAGGGGGGTCTGAAGTATGATCAACGCATTGATTGAATGCATCTCGCTGCATCTCTCCACAATTTCCTTCAACGAAAAGAGCTGGTGCCTCATTGGTGTCGAGGGGTTCTCATTTCACTGTAACTCATAAGACATTTGTCTGAAATTAGATAGGCTGCCGTACTTGTCTCCAGCCCAATGACCCTCCCTTTCCTCATCCTCCTCGTAGTCACTATCTTCGCCCCCTTCCTCTAGTTGATTCTTTGCGGCGTGTCGGCGCTCGCGCTTGGGGCCACTTCTTCTTCGCCAGTGACCTGGGCTTGATAACGGCTTTACTATTTATCCTTTGTTCCACTATAGATAAGAATATCAGCAGTCCAACATTAGGCTCCCCTAAAAGCTACCTGATTCGCAGAATAACGATGCAGACGCAAACAACATCAAATGCTTAGACCGGATAGACGAGTGCATTGACAGTTTCGACAAGTGTAATGTTGTTCGCTAGAGGGTAGAGACTTACGTGGCGTTAATCTTCGTGGCTATTTTCGGCCCTCTCCTGAATTCTGCAAGATCTGGCTGGTGTTCTTTTCACTCGTCAGCGCGTGTCTGCGGACAGACTATCCTGATTTGAATTTCCTGGTATGATCCAGCCCAAATCTTTGGGCTTAGAGGCAGAGGTAGATGTAGGCGCTCTTGACCCTCCCACGAATTCTCCAAGGTCTGGTACGTGTTCTTTTCACTCGTCAGCGTATGTCTACGGACGTACGATCCTGGTGCGATTACCCCGTAAAACCCACTTCAACTCCTTGGCCCTAGAGGCCGAGGATGGGGTGGCAGAGGGAGATGGAGGCATCGTAAGGGATACTTTGTTGAGGCTTTCTGTTGGGTTCTTGGTGAGGAATCCTGGCGGGGCTCTGAAATGTGAGTTAGATAGTGGTCTTCTGCGGGTATCGCGCTTGGCATGTGAATACGCTACATAGTATATACTCGACCGGTAATGGCTAGGCATGTTCCAAGGATCGAGAATCCAAGACGCGGACTGGCCAAACAGCAAAGGCTTTGTTCTACCGGTCTCAGCTAATTCTGTACGAAGGATCTTGTGCAAAAGACGTGGATATGCTGAATTGTAGTTTCTCAACAGAGGAGATACGGTAACAGCAAAGCTGGCGAAGTTGGCGAGTTTCTCGCCGTATTATCTCCAATAGCATACTTTTCAAACGTCATGTAGACTGGCGACGATAGTTCTGCAAATAGATCCTGCCAACACAAACTCTGGAAAAACATTCAAACAGTAAGAAGGGAATTGTACGAAAATAAGCTCTATTCCTATCTGCCACTGCACTTAAAAGAGTGGCCTCAATATCAAAGCCAAAGAAGAATAAAAGGTCGAATATGCAAATCAAGTCGAAACGCCGATTCCGTACAAGATTTAGGATTAATCCTACTCATTCCTTTACAACGCCTTGCCCATCGCAGCCATCGTACCCGCAATGACCGCCAACCAAATTTTACCCCTCATCTTACTCCCACTGCTAGAATAAATAATCGGGGCTGATGTCGCCTTTGTATACCCGCTTCCGGATGCCGACGCAGAAGCCCCCGTACTTACTACACTACCAATCGCAGCAACCGTACTTCCGTTCAGAAATGGGTACGGTATAGTTGTGGAACTTAAACTCGGAAATACAGAAGTGAGGGTCTGTGTCTGGAACACCGTTTGGGTGATAGAACTGTTGTTGGTAATGTCCGTGCTGCTAGGAAGGATACCAGTGACCGAGTCGCCGTCTGCGAGGCTAGTGGCGTCGCCTGTGTAGATGCTGTTGGAGGTGCTAATGGTGGAAGAGTCGGGAGAGAGTGGGGTTGTTGATGTTGCTGCGCTGGGGCTTGGAGATATTACTGAAGAGGATGGCGCCGCTGAGGATGATGGCTGGGGAGTAGAGCTGGGTGGTGTGGAGCAGGTGGAGCAGGTAGATGTGGTCGCTGGAGGAGGCGATGTTGTTGCTGAGGAGGAATCTGTTAGGATTCCGGACGGAACGGCAGCCGATGGTGAAGCTGGGGACGGTGGGTAGATTGTTGAGACTGTGGGGTTGGCTTTGATACTGGGTGATACAGCTGCGGAGGAAGCGGACGGTTCCAGTGTTGATGGTGAAGTGTTGGATTGCGTACCTGGAATCGTAGATGGAGACGCTGCATTGGTCATGTTGTTGCATCTAACGGAAGACGACGGGCATGCGCTGGGCGCAACAGTCTCGCTACTTTGTGTCGTACTTGTGTGAGCCGACATTGCAGACGAGCCTGGGCCAGTGCTCGAGCAGGAGCTTGTTGGGCTGAGAGTAGAATTGCCATAAGGCTGTGCCATCGTTGTGTGAACCGGCATTGCAGAGGAGACTGGATGGGTGCTCGAGCAAGAGCTTGTTGCGCTGAAAGTGGTATTACTGAAAGACTGTGCCGTAGTTGTTCGGACAGGTGTTGCAGACAAAAGTGAGCTGTGACTTGTGCAAGAGCTTGAAACTGTTGCTGAGGTATTACCGACAGGCTGCGACTCGAAAGACGTCATCGGGGCCGAACTCATGACCGCCGGCGTCTGCGCCGGAGTCGACGCGTTGGAGATCATAGTATCATTGATGAGTTTGATGCTTCGCCAAGAACCAGAATTGTCGCCGTATTTGTACTGCTGTGCCGGCTTTGCATTCCAGATCTTGACGCTTTTGATGAACATCGAGTATGGCTCGGGTACAGGAAATGGGGTGACTCCACCAGCCCACTGTATAGTACCAGGATTCCCCTGAGGATCTCCTCCGTCCCAAAGACTCAGACTGACCTTCATCGGAGTCTGCGGAAACTGAAAGCCAGCATCGGCGACACTGAGGGTACGCACATTCTTCCCATCGATGGACCATACCAGCGAATCTGGAGACCAGTCAATGGCATATTTGTGAAAGGAAGCTTGGGGAGTCGTGACCGCATTCGTGGTGGAACGATTATAAGTTCCTGTGTAGCCTTTGCCGAAATAGTTCGTTTGCACGCTGTCTGTAACACCGCCGCGGAATTCCCAGTCTACCTCGTCGAGATCATCTGAGAGCAGGACCATGCTACTGATGATGCCGGTTCCAGGGGCGGCTTTCACGACGTACTCGACGCGGCCGAAGAAGAAGTTGAAGTTGGTACGCACAGTTGGAGCATCAAATCTCTTGTTGAACTTTAGCTCGGCTCCAGAGGGTCCAAGATTTACGACTGTGTTTTGTGCGGCGGTCCATTCGGATGGCAGGGTTTTGGTGGTAGTGAAGTCAATGTAGTAGAAGTTTGAGGCCAGACCCTTGTCATTCGGGCAAATACCTAAATCAATAAGCTTAACTTCTTACCTGGGCAGTCTCCTTAGTAATGGACTCACCATCCAGGGGGTTGCATGAAGTCGTGACTTGAGCAGTGCATCTTACCAACGTACTACCCAATGCGACCACCGCCGCTGCGCGTCGGATGAGATACATGACTGAATTTACAAGAAGCCGATTGACCAATAGTGGAGAAGAGCGAAGTAAAGATCGTTGGATGTGATGAATGCTGTGAAAGACCGCAAGCGATCAATGGTGAGATGTGGAGATACAATGAATGGGCCGAAAAAGGTGATGCTGCGCTATCAATGATGAAATCTGTAGAGACTGTTCAAAATTCACAATTGTGCAGTAGATGAGCCAAAGAGTGTGAAAGGTAATTCGACCTCGCAGGAAGGGTGAGATGAATTCTTCGAAAACCCTTTATCAGATTAAGAGCTCAAAGACGCTTGTTATCGAGGATAACACTAATGTCAAGGTGGCGTTTATAACAAGGGCCCAGGCGCAATGGACCTTGGCACTAGAATGCTCCGAAAATCTATCTCAAGCACAAAGAAACGCGATGATACGTTGATGGACAATGAGAGATTGATATGTGCTATCTCACTCACCGATGACTAAGTTTTGCTAATCGGCATCAAGGCATGGGTATACTAAATGATCAATGATGCTGTCATACAAGGCAGCAGTGAGTCGTGTCGTTGTTCATCGTCTTTTCTGTTTAGCGGTACTCGTAAACATAACCACATCCTCTTGACATGTCTTCTGCAGAGCGGGCCAGCAGCTCGACCTCCCAAGGTTTGTTGCTGTGCAAGTAATGCCTCGAAGAGGATGTGCCGCATTCCGGTGTTGATCAAATCGTGCTGGCTTGCTACTCAAACCCTCATAAACGAACAGAAACAAGCTGACTTCGGATGTAGACATACGTGGGGATGAAGGAAAGGTGCGAGGGAAGTCGCTTGAACAAAGAAACCCAAATCGACTTTATTCCCTGAGATTGTTATTCGTAGCACAAATCCAGCTTCTACAGTATGACTCGGGCATCGAAGCCACAATTTATCAACTCACTGCGAGGGGGAAAAGAGAATTGACTGTGTCCATAAATCAGCAAAAGAGAGAGCCGGAAGGATTCGAAGCGGACCAAGGAGGATCGGCGCTGGCTTAGCGGCTGCAATGGTCGTACTCGTACCTAAAAGCATGCTGCCCCTCGAAGGCTGTGTCTTGAAGGATTTTCAACTTGATCAGTACCACCAACTTTACATCCCTTGCCTTTTACCTTGAACCGAAAATGGATAGGCTGCCAAGATCATGGATATCCGTGCAAGACGCCGAAAGCGAAGCTCATCGACTTGAGAAAGCGAGCTCAAACCCCACAAAGGCAGAAGTGGCCGCTCTATGGGAGCGACCCGTCTATACTGGTACAATGCTGATGCTTTTTTTGAGTGTAAATATGGTATTAATCACCCGTTGTTTCTAGGTCCAACCGCATTTAGGAACTGGACGCCATTTCACGTCAAAGTAAGCACAGCGGACGCTGCCGACATGACTTCGGAGGCCGTGAATGCGAAGATCTGTTGACGCACGATCGCAGGAACATGGTGTTTCGCACAATATCAACGCTGCTTGGTTAGCCTTACCACCAGATGAACGGGAGAAGTACCACGCGATGTCCAAACCTTACCTGGATGATTTAAAGGCGGAGGTTACTGCTTACAACGATCGTATCCCTCTTTCGCCATCAGTCCCGTCCGAGGTTGGGTCCAATGATTCGGAAGACGGGTATGTACTTGAAGAACGGCGTGGGGCGCAACTCTGGAACCGGTACCGCCGCGACCATCCCAAAGCTTGCGGCGGCGCCATGACACCGATACCGGACAAGCCTTTTCCCTTCTTCAATCTTCCCATTAAGCTGCGCCGAAAAATCTACGGTTTTGCGCTTGGTGAGGGTTTGTCGTTGCAGCACAAGGAGGCCGATGGATCCGCGGATGAGGTCCAAGGGCCAATCGACGTAAGAATATTCGCCGTGAATAAGATGATGCGGAAGGAGGCCATGGTCTCCTTCTTCGAGAACCATGTCTTCGTCATCGATGTGGGTGACGACGGCATCCTGGGAGCCTTACCCTTGTTCATCAGAGAGACTGCCGCTGGCCGGAAGCGGTGGCCCGTGGAGAAGATGAAGAGAGCGGATGTGACGGTCAGCATCCAGAAGTCGATCCAGGTCTCGTTCCTTGGCCCGCTACTTGATCGGGTATGTGATGTCCTTGCAGACTGCACGCAGCTAGCAGAAGTGAGGATCACACCCACTTGCCCAATGAGAAGTCACAGCTCTACGCTCGATGCGGACATGG
>JAABUW010005129.1_pt1 | contig 17261 bp, 29 predicted proteins | sample 5560081 | NCBI WGS metagenome assembly JAABUW01 (sample SAMN10711882, study PRJNA513363) | rock metagenome | isolation source: Antarctica rocks | place: Antarctica: Victoria Land, Knobhead sud | reverse complement strand
TCGACTGCCGCTCTTCCGCCACCACCTGCTGACCACCCCGCTTCCAGCGGTGCACGAGTGACCTCACGGCACAGCTGCTCCTGCTAACGGCGCTTTCGTTCCATAGTGACATAGTGGCCATCAAGATACTCCCTAGGTAGCTGTGAAGTGTCTCCCCTTGGTCGACATTGGACCGCTAGCGGGCACGCGACACGGAATTTTTGACATGCCGTTGCTGCAGGCAGCCTGGAAAGTGATGGAGAACGGCATGTCAAACATCGGCGTTCAGACAACATATATGCCGAAACTCACAGGATGATGCAAGTGACGACGCTCACAACACCGTACTACGGCTGTCCTGTGCATCAGACCCCAATGCAAAACGGTATTGCATTGGGGTCTGATGCACAGGACAGCTGCATATGCATTACAATAATTACCGCGGCAGGGAGCAGCGTGCTTATCAGCCAGCAGTGCGCCCACAGTTTCCTGACAACAGCACAGGTCACTTCGAAGCACAGGAAAACTGCAGCTCTTATCGTTGTGGTAGGTGCTGAATACTTTTGGCGTTGTTTGATCGCTTTGCCTGCATGGGCCCAGGCTGCGGGAATGTTGCACCAGGAGATCCTGGCGAGACAATGCCATCACATGACCTTGCAAAAGCCAGCAATCTGACTGAATTTCTAATTATGGTGAAGGTGCAAGATGAATCATTGAGACGCGCCGCCAGTTGCCGCAGCACAGCGCCAATATGGCACGCACGGTAGTGGCGGCAGAGCACTGCTAATGCACATGCGACCACAGCTCAGTGCAGCCATCTCACTCATCGCAATTCGGATTTCACACTTCAAGGTCCGACAACAGAAGCACAGTTGGCCGCAGATGACCACATGACTGACGAAAGGCTGCAGAGCGCGGCCTCAAGCATGTGAAATTACCTTTCGCACGACAGAGTCAGCCGTCCCTTGATGATAAGGAAGCAAAGGAGAAACGCGGATTATCCTTGAGGGTAAACCTACCGCGGTGTGTCGAAAGCGGAGCTATGCCGCCGTGACGGCGGCGTGTTCCAGTCGAGTGTGGTGGAGCTGCCGTCACGTATCGCGTCATAAGAATGATGCTCGCAAGCAGTAGTGTGACCATGCCTGCTTAATCCTACGGATTGCCCCTGATTCTTAGAGGATTGCGGGTTGGAAGCTGGAAGGCAGACCACACCCGTACAAGCAGGACGCCAGTGTGAGATCTTGCACTGTAGCAAAGCAAATGCTTTGCTCACATGCTTACTGAGTGCCCTTGCTAGGGTGTGTGTCGTCTGTAGTGCATCCAGCAGCAACAACATCGCGTGCCGCTCTAGCGTCAGTGTATCAATATTGAATTGATTCTGTCGGTCAGTTTGATCAATCGTGAAGCTGCTCCGTTCGATCGTGGCGGATCCGTGGTGATTCAGTTCTTCTATGTGCTGCGCTTGCTCGGGCTGTGCCCACAGCAGTCTGTCAAGGCCGTCTCTGCCACAGTCCTGTGCAGAGTGTGCCTCTGCCCATTAACTTCCCAGAAAAGGGCAATCAGTCGAGCCGCACTGACTCCTGCGACTGGAACAGCGAGGATCTTCGGGGCCTCCAGCTCCGTGGCTACCGCGGGCATCACGCGGATCAGTGCGCATGACTCTGCGGTTGCCGGCGGCAGCGACTGGCTGAAGCGCCTGGGAGCCACTGCGCTAGCCTGCTCCAGCTGCGATGCCGCGCGAGGTGGTGTGCCTGCACGTCGGGCAGTGCGGTAACCAGATCGGCAGCGAGTTCTGGAAGCGGGTGAGGTGGCCGCTTCTGGCAACCCGCATCATGTGCACACCGTTCGTAAGTTGTGCGGACTGGCTTGGCTGTGAGCACGGCTCATCCTCGCCTTTTCTCCTCTCAACTCAACAGCTACTTATCTCTCTGCCTGCAGCTCTGCCAGGAGCATGCGCTCGCAAATGATGGCACACTGCAAGACACCGCCGCAGAGGTGAGGCGCTGCTGTTGGTGCACACGGCTATCGGGTGCGCCGCCAGCGCATCGCTGAAGAGTTGCACCCGCACGCGGCGCCACTGCAGCGGCTGCCCGAGCTGTTCCAAGGGCTGAGCGCAGCCGGCATGTTGCTCCTCCTGCAGGGGCAGGATGCGAGGGATGTGTTCTTCTCGGAGAGCGACGACGGGCGGTACACGCCCCGCGCGCTGCTCTTCGACCTGGAGCCCAGGTCGGCTGTCGTTTCCTCCCCCACATGATCATCAATACTCGCAAGAAATGCCCTGCAGATGAACCTAGCCACAGGGTCCTGTCACTTTTGAGCGTGGGACTCGAAATGTGGCTGTACGATGCGTTCCCTCTTCCCTGCAGGGTCATCAACAGAATACAAGCGACGGAGCTCCGCAATCTGCTCCAATCCGGAAAGTGAAGCGGGCAGCATGCTGCACTGTGAGCGAAACACCCTGAACCGCACCTGTCTCCATATGCAGGGTCATCAACAGCATGCAGGCTGGGGAGTTGCGCACCTTGTTCAACCCGGAGAGCATCTTCCTATCGACGCACGGCGGCGGCGCCGGCAACAACTGGGCTTCGGGCTACGACCAGGCGGTCAAGTCGCAGGAGGATATCCTCGACATGCTGGGCGAGTGAATTTTTCCTTCTTTTCCAATGTCTGATCACAGTACTCAGTGTAGTATCAAGTCGGAAGACAGCAACGACTGGGTGGTGGGGTACGACCAGGCTGTCAAGTCGCAGGATGTCCTGAGGAGGGTGCGGGTTTTCCACACCAAACGCCTGTAGTCTGCAACCATGTTCAAGCGAGCAGGGGCAGAGCGGCAGGCATCCTCCAGAGCTTCAAGCTGTTGCGCGCTACCCCAACACCACTTTAAATCTGTGCCCAAACCCGAATGCTTCACGTACAGAGCAGGTGGCGCGCAACATCGAAACCCTATCAAAGGTCTCATGCCGTCTCACTCCATCGCCGGCAGCACAGCCGACTCCCCTCGTAAATCTGTTGTGAAAATGAAAAGCAGTCCAGGTCTGTCCAGCCTCGAAATTTTAAACGATCTCACTGTTTCTCACCTCCCGCTGCAGAGCGAGAGGCGCGCAACAGCGACAGCCTGCAGGGCTTCATGCTGTCGCACTCCATCGCCGGCGGCACCGGCAGCGGTATGGGCTCGCTGCTGCTGGAGACGCTGTCCGACCACTTTCCCAAGACCCTTGTGCACACCTACAGGTGCGTTGAACCGTCCGCCTAATCAAAAACACTTTGGCCTGAATGCGTGGGGCTAGGCATGCTGTCCAAGCACTCCCCCAGAGGCCCAAAGGGTGCACACCTTTCAAATTTTTAAATATGGTATGTCTCAGGGGTGGCGCTCGGAATCAGCACGGCGTTACCGCCGCTCGTGGATTGGCTTGTTTCACGACCCCAAGCTTGCCATGCCCCAACCTGGGTGTCACATGAGAATTTCCAAAAACTTTATTATATAAATGCCCCATGGTGCTTCCTCTCCATGCAGAGCCGGCTTTGGTTCGACCTGTTTGTGCTTGTGCTGCAGCGTGTTTCCGCACAAAAGCGACGACGTCGTGGTGGAGCCATACAACTCGGTGCTGACGCTGAAGCGCCTCAAGCACCACGCAGACGCGGTCACAGTGCGCTTTTGCACAACGGTGGACTGATGTAATGATATGACATTCGCATCTGGCAGCACAGCAGGCGGTCTGTTGGTTATGCAATCAACGGATTCCACCCAAGCCCGAGAAGCAGGCGTGTGCAGAGGTAGCCGTGCTGTGCGCCGCTTTCCTGTGCTGTCCCGTGCGACCACATTGCTGTGTTTGCAAGGCAGCCGTTGCACTGTGTCTGGATGCCGCCGTACCACCAGGCACAATTGACACGCCAGCAGAACACGCAGGTGCTGGAAAACCCTGCGCTGGATGCGTCGGCGCACAAGCAGTGGGCTTCCTATCCGACACATGAGTCCAACATCAGTTTTGAGGCTGACAAGCACTGTGTATCCTTAGCCCTCCCCGCTCTGTAAATTCTCACAGGTGCTGGACAACCCGGCGCTGGATGCGCTGGCCCACAAGCAGCTGGGCTTCACGAATCCGACAGTGGCGCAGATGAACAGCCTTGTCGCTGGCGCCATGGCCGTAACGACGTCGACACTGCGCTTCCCGGGTGTGCTCTTTCAACCCTGAGATTCTGCAATGTCTGCAAGCTGTTGCGGACGTGCAGAGGAAGGCTGCCAGGTCGGTTGCTGGCAAGGCGGGGTGCCGACCGCAGCACTTTTCGCTTCCCGAATGCATGAGTTGGGCCACCTGCAGCTCATGAAAAAACTTTGGCATTGAAGCTGTTTGATCTGCATGCAATTTTGTGGAGCGGCGCATTTGCGCCAGGCACCGCTGACGCTCGGATGTGGCGGTCTTCTCAGAGACCTGTTCCTCGTCTGGCAGGCGCCGTCTACTCTTCAATAAAACGCTGAATGTCCGACAGCTGCGCCGCGTGGTATCGACCAGCATCGCCGCAACCGACTGCAACTGTTGCCATCGTCAAACGCAGGCCCGATGTTCAATGACATGGCGGACCTGCTGTCGCTGCTGTGCCCAGAACCGTTCACGCACTTTCTGATGGCCGCCGCCGCGCCGCTGTCGCCGGTGGTCCGCGCCAGCAGCGTCCCGGACGTCATGCACCGCCTGCTGCTGGCCCGCAACCTGATGGCCAGCCCGCCGGATGCTGCGGCACTGGCAAAGCAGCCTCCGAAACTGCTGGGCGCCCTCGACATCCTGCAGGTGGGATCGACCTTGGAAGTAGTTGGTGGATGGATCAGAACAAATCGATCAGATCAGAAAAGGGGCCGCAGATGCCCCTGCACTGGTGAAACAGCAGACTCCGAAGTTGATGTGCGCCCTCGACGTCCTACAGGTGTGAATTGAGCATCCACGACCAAAAAAGCGACTTCAAGATCATCATCATATTGAATCAAAAGTGCCTGCAGTGTCCTGGAAGTCTTGCAACTGCCTGCTGCCAAGACGCAACCTGATGGCCAGCCCGCCTAACGCAGCCGCGTCCGCACAGCAGCCGCCACAGTTCCGTGCGCCCTCGACATCCCCCATAAAGTAGCAGATGCGACGGCTGATTAGACAGCCGCCTATATTGCTAGTCACCATGTAGGTTTCGACGATCACAGAACCTCAGCCGCGCTGCACTACTGCTGCAGGGGGAGGTGGACCAGGACGGGTGGCAGAAGGGTCTGGCGCACCTGCGCGAGCGCGGCGGCCTGCCCTTTGCGCTGCCGCACGCCGAGCTGCAGGTGAGTCAAAGAACAATGTGAACAAGAACGATGCCCAGCAATGCCGAACAGCGCACGTGTCGCATCCCTTGGTGGCTGCCGGACGGCTGACCAGCCCATGCCTGCACGGCAACACACCGCAGCGGACAGCGATAGCTGGTTTGAGGAAATGGTCCAGCCGCGCGCTGCATAGCCGCTCAGAGCGCAGGCTCTGCATCACTTGATAGCCACTTTCCACTAGCTTTCTCACATTGTATTATCAAGTGATCAATTGACTGCACCGCAGCTGGTCAAAGCGCGGGCGTCGCCATACGTCAAATCGCAGCACCGCGTGAGCGGCCTCATGCTGTACAACAACACCTCAGTGCGCCACATCTTCGACAGGACGCTGGGCCTGTACGACCGCCTCATGGAGCGCAAGGTGGAAATGCTTCTAGCAGTTTCTGGTTGCACAGCCGCACTGCGGAGGCCGCTTGGTACTGACCCTAAGTTAGACCAACTTTGACTTACTAAGTCTTACAGCTCGACACTAACCCAATCTCTTGCAGCTGGAGACATATTCAGATATTGAGGCTGTCGCCTGTAGGCGTTTGTGGCGGAGTACGAAAAGTACCCCATGTTCCACAGCGGCGAGGGGCGGCGTCGCGTCGCCAACCTGGACGAGTTTGACGATGCGCGGGAGGAGATTGTGGCGCTGTCGGCGGACTACAAGGGGTTTGAGTCGGAGGCATAACATGGACAGCGGGAACTATCGGTGGTAGGAGATCGCAGTGCTGTCGGGCGGACTGCAAGGGAGATGGAGCTGGAAACTTGATACATATGCCACCTGGTCGACAAGAGTAGATTGCGGCACTTCAGATGGTGACAAGAGCTTTCAAGCAGACACGTGACATGACAAGCTAAGATATGGATGGCAAAGTGGCACTGTCGACGGGTTCAAGTCGAGTGCGTGGCATGAACCAGAATGTGCGGCTTCCTGAACAGAACGTGAATGGACCATGACTGCTTCCAGTCGAGTGCGACTGCTGAGCAGGCATTCTAGCAGAGCGCAGGTGAGCCGGACGCCGTGGTTACCACCACTGGTCGATGGGCCACTGCCTTATCAGCATGCGGACACAGCATCGACCTGGCTGGGAGGGTCCCTGCCCACCGCATCACCCAGAAAAGGGACAGAAATCCTTGCGAACATTTCTTCCGAAAGAAATCAATACCACTCGAGTCTCACCCGTGATGTCGAGGAGATCACAGCGCTGGCCTCTACCGGCTTCGGTGAATTCTAGACCATGTGATAATAAAACTGTGGCTGTCGCACCGGCGGCGTCGCGCAGCTCCTGCAGGAAGGCGTCGTTCGATTCCACCGGCTTGACGCCCATTGACTGGAAGCAGGCTGCGCGGCTCCAGGCCTTGAGCCCCACGTGGGCCGCACGTTCTGTCTGCAAATGAGCCCCACGTGAGCCGCACGTTTTAGCTTTTTTTAAGCTTAGGAGTTGGTTTAATTAGACTTTGTAGCGTAGCGACAAAGTCTGCAAATGAACAGGTCTGTCTGCAAATGAACACGTGAATGTGTTGAGTCTCGTTCCTGACGCGAATGCCAAACTTCGACGACCGCGCAGACCAAGGCCCCGCACGCTTCACTAGTTCGTCTGCTGCTCAGATGCAGGAAAGTCTTGAGCTCTGATAACCTTCAAGGTATGCTTTGGCAGGCACACTGATTCTGACATTCCACTTTGACGGCGCCGGCCAGGCGTGCCTGAGAGTCTGCCGTAGACTGATACCAATATGCTGGTTTTTATTGGTGCCGACAAGGACAGAACACACCTCCAGAACACAGCTCGACGTTGACGGCGCCGGCCGGGTGCGCCTCCAGCAACCGCCCTGCAGCTCGCACGTCCACCAGCACCCACTCGCCGCTCCGCACCAGCTGGTCCACCGACGTTGGCGGCAAGCTCTCGAAGCCCTGCAAGCAAGAAAAGGTTTGCTGAAAAGCTTGAAGCGGTTGCAACAGCTCGTTGGCGGCACGTGCTTAAGGCGCTGTGGCGCGTGTAAAGTACATGTGCATGATCGCCGGCTGATGGCATAGGCGAAAGTCCAGCCACTCCAGCCGCGGCAAGAAGCTGAAAACGTCATTAGGATCCATATATATGCAGTACCGCAGGCAACATTCTGTTATGTCAGTCAGGTCCCGCTGCCGCAGCGGAGCTGCCGCAGAAGGCCGCCGTTTCAACAAGTGCAACACGTGAGTTCTAGCTAGTGCCGCACCCTTTCGCAAAGGTGCCTTTGCATGTCGGGCCAGGTCGTGCGCCGCTTCCACGCGCGGTCAGAGTCCAGCTGCACTTGCGTAGCGCCGGCCGCGGTCGCGGCCGGCCTGACGGCCGCTGCTCGCCGCAGCGAGCGCGACACGTGGCTGTGCCTGCATCAAAGGGCCGGCAGCGGCCGGACGGAGCCTGCACGCGTGACAAATCGCTGGGTCAGCACGCGGATCCAGATTTCTCAGACGTCTGATGGGACGAGACGGCAGAATCGATGGTGCAGGATCCGACAGAGCAAAGGATCTCCTTAAGTCGACAGTCATAATGAAACACCGCAGCATGCGCGTCGAATTCCGCGTCATGCCATGCACAATGCTGACCTGCTGACGTGACGCCAGGGCAAGTAGTACGTGACGCTGCTGACGTGGGCCGCCTTCTTTGCTGACACCGGGAGCAGCGCACGCAATGTAGGCTGGGACGACCGCTTCGTGAGCTCTGGAATTGGCGTGACGCGTGGCAATCTGGCTTCTTGCAATCTGGTCCCACGTGACGACGATCAACTAGACATTTTGCAATTTTCCGCAACAACTTTCTAGTTTCTCCAGCACGTCAGCAAGTCGCACACAAATGTCTCGACTCTGCCAACATTCTCAGCATCGCCATCGCAACCTCCACGTGATCGGACTACGTAGTCTGCATGGCAACTATCATTGACTGCGACACATTTGCTCCGCTCCTCAGTGATTCTGCGCTCTATGATTTCCGAAGGTTGTTTAGCCGGGCTTGGAGGTCATCGTCGATACCGTCCCCCTCAGGGACGCTCATACCGCCGCCGCCACCGCCGCCGCCGCCGCCGCCGCCACCGCCGCTGCCGTGTCCACCGCCGCCGCCAGAGGGTGGTGGCGGAGGACCGCCATGGCGCGGGCCGCCGCCACCGCCACCACCCGCAGACTCCCCAAGCGGCTCTGCCATTGCCTCCTGCGTTACCGCAGCATACGAGGCAATCTGAATGGGCGCTGGTGAAGTTCATGGCCTGCAGGGTGTTGCGGACATCGGAATGGACGTGACGGCAACATGATGGGCCTCCCAAGCCCCAGTGAAATGACCCGCCGCAGCAACATGTCCCGATGCCTTCCGCATGACCGCTCCATACGTTTGTGCAGGCCTACTGCGCTTGTTGGAGTCTCTGCAGATGCGCAAGCTGGCTGCTCACCTGTCGCACGGGCTCTGCGGCGGCGCGCCCTGGAGCGGCCATCATCGTGCTGTTGAGGTCGATGCCGATCTCGTCCAGCACCGAGTTTACCAGCTCCTCCGTCTCCCCCTCCTCGTCCTCGCCCTGTCATCGGCACGCAAAGTCGATTTCCTGAGTTTTTAGGGATCTCCTGAGAATCCATATGCCAAGCGTTTGCTGAGGTGATGCTGCTCTCGTCGTCCAGCAATCAGTTGACCAGCTCCGGCTCTCCCTCCTCGTCCTGGCGTTGCCAACTCCGAAGCTGTTCGTCAGGAATGTAACATCAATCATGTCAGGCTCACCCTGCAACCGCCAACAAATGACCCATCTCACAATCCATGTGCAGAGACAAACCATCAAGGGGGAATGCCGGATCCCTCCACCGCAGCACTCATCAGCTCCGCTTCCCCATTCTGCGTTTCCACAGTCAGTATGTCGCGTCCTCACACCCGATGATCCTGCCTCCGGCACGCCAGAGTCGAGCACGTAATCGCAGTGTGCGCCGCCACGACCGCTGTGATCGTCATAAAACTGCCATTGTTCCGGCTGCCAGTAGTAACGGCAGTCGTCGGCATCAGCTCACCTCAACGGCGGCGTTGCTGGCGTCATCCATGACGCCGCGCTCCACATTGCAAAGACTACCAGGAAGGGTGCTTCTACTGCATTCGTCTCAAGTTTGAATGGACATATGTATCTGAACAGCACCTCGAAGGCGTCGTCAATGGCGTCGCCCATGACGTCACTGGTCATCTCCATGCGCTCGTTCTGCATCTCGAAGTCGCGCATGATCTTCTGCAACGCCGGCATGTTCATCTGCCGGTTCATGGCGCCCATCGCCTGTGCACAGCGGTCAAGCTCTGTGATGTCTGGCTCCCATGGCTCGGAATTGCCCTTGCTGAGGAGTACGAAAGGGCAGGGAGGGTCACACGGCCAGCCGTGGGCATCTGATTTGAGCGCAACGGCGACGGGCTGCATCACTGATGCCTTTGCAGCTCATGGGGTGCTGTGCAGGGGTGCAGTAACGCAAGACCTGTGACACCAAAGGCCAGATGCAGCATGTTTTGCCTGCGCGCAGGCAGCAAGGCAGGCACAACAGCTCACCCTTGTGGCTCCTCGCATGGCCTCCGACATGGCCTGTGTCGATTTAAGTGTCTGCAGGGCACAGGAGTTACGGTCGGGGCGGTTCATGGGTTAGGGCGCAAATGATAGCAGGACATCGGCAGCTGACTGCGCCATGCCGTTCACTACAAACCCCCTGCGCTGACCGCTTGGCAGCCTGCCATGCAACAGCGGCAATACCAGATATCCTGTCGAGGATGTCCGCCTGGAGACAATCTCGCCGAATGTGTGAAAGCAGCCACTCACCGCCATGCGCAGCGACACCGCCTGCAGCTGCGACTTGAGCTGGTACATCTTAGTGATCGCGTGCCGATTCCGCACCAGCGACTTTGCCATGACCTTCACCGACTCCTGCACGGGCAAAGCAGAGTAAGGGCCTATGCACTCATGCTGCACACCGAGACTCGAACGAGTTGTGCCCTGTTTGGTACTCTGCCTGAAATCTGCCTGCCGCTGCAACGTACGACACAGTGGCTGGCGTGGGCACGCCAGGACAGCAACGCTGCCGCGTCTGCAAGGGACAGTGCGTGGACCCCGGCGCAGCCCAGGCCGCACCATCTGGTTGGCCTTGGCCATCTTCTTGATCTCCGCGATGAGCTTCTTGTCCTGGTTCTGCAGCCCCATGCGCTCGCGGTCCAGTTCCCGGATCGCCTTGTCCAGCATGCGCTTGTTCTCCCGCAGCAGCTCTGCAGGGCGGGCGGTCGCATCATGTCCAGAACTTCACATGGCATCACTTCATGGCAGCACCAGATGGTACTCGGATGTTTTGTTGGCGCAAATCTGCCACGGCAATAGGCGGGATAGAAGTCGACATCAGCTGCTGGGAGGTGCAACGTCCCACCTGCCGGCGTCTTCTTCTTCTTGAAGAGGAACGACATGGTGCCCGGCTGTGCGCTGTCAGGCTAGAGGCAGCGCACCGCAGCAGATGACACCTATGGCTTGGCTCCTCAGGGTCAAAATGCAACCCTTGCTTTGGCGGTGCAGTGTCCTGCTTTGCTGCACGAATTGGCAATACGACTTTACAGCTGTTCTCGTCAAGGAACTCTGCTGTGCGGGCACACCAAGGCTGCAACGTCAGCGATCAGATCCGCGCTCAAATGTGACGAGCGCTGCTCGCCCAAGCTTGCTGCTTTAGTCACAGAAAGCAGAAGACAGCTGCGTACAACCCGACCTGCTGGCCTATCTTGCAAAGTGAACAGCGCTCACCAGCTTCTCGTGAGCAACGTGTGAAGGGGACTACCGTAGTGCCGACATGATTCCTGCATCCAAGAAATCTCAGTCTCCTCGCCCAGCAGCAAAATCGATTTGTGCCTAGACCAGCAACATGGCGACGATAATGGCGGCTTCGAACAGCGCAGGCTGCCGGTTCGCCACGCCGAAGGCCTTCACGTCGAGCAGGATATCATGTCCTGTTGCTCGGGCGTCAGTCGTGAGCGTGCGCGCCGCTGCAGCTCAGCGTGATGGTGTTGAGGTATTCAAAGCTGTGCTCCTCGGTATTATATGAGTCTGCACACGCCTCGCGCCCGATCACCCTGCAGATCACATCGAGCAGTTGACTCGCAGCTGAGTAAGGAGGGGTGATCATTACAGCAGTGCGATATCACGATGCCCGCCAGCCCAGCAAATCCCAGGGCACATCGTGGGCTTGTAGCTCACCGCTGCCTGCTGATTACGAAGCCGATGTGAGCATGGTCCGCATGTGCGGGTTGCGGACGAGATTGTGTCAGCAGATGCAGCACACGCAGCCCCTCATACGCCTTCGTCTGCATTGCAGAGCGCCAATCAGACATCAATGATTTCGCGGCGTCCGCTGCTGGGCGTCGTGGCGGCAGCGGCAGCGGCAGCAGCGCTGTTGGCAGGCTCCAGTCCCGCGGATGCAGCATCCCGCACCTCTCTGTTCCAGCAATACTATGACAAGACCGACGAGATTCACTGTGATTGCTTTTCCAATGTAACTCGAACATGGCTCATGCACTCTTGTTGCAGTGCAGCGCTGGCATGACGGAAGTGATCGCCAATGTGGCAGAACAAGCCCATGCTCCGAAACCAGTTCACGATCGTTCTCGTAATCTCTGGCTGTCTCGATGCTGCAGCGGCGCTTCACCGGGTGCTGGATGTCGACTCAACAGCTGCAGACAGCACACAGGCGCTGGACAACGTCAACCTGTTCCGTGACGAGGCCAACGAGTGCGTCTAGGCAGTGGTGCTTGCCTCTTGCCGTTAAATATCACCAGGCTCCCTCACCCTCTGAGCATGCCAATAACCTTGCACCCAGCTCCTTACTGTGCATGTCCCGCACACTGACCTGCCACTCTGTGCGAACTTCCACATTTCGTCTGATTATATTCGTCTGATTATATTCTTGGCTGCGGTGCAGCTGGGTCGGTTCATATCGTGGGACTATGTCTGTTGGCCGGAAGTCCTATGCGGAAACTTACGGTGAACGCCTTGCTGCTGTGGCATATCTTACTATTGAGGCTCATCTGTGCACATGTCGCACGAGTTCTTTGTTGGCTCTGTGTCTGAAATATCATGGCACTTTCACCTGACGCATATTGCCTGTGTGACTACAGCGGCCATCAACACCATCCAGGGGCACTACACCTCACGAGGCGCTGATGTGCGTTTTATATGTGCATTTCATGCTTCGCCCCCCTCTGCTTTGCCCGGTCCTTGCATTTCCGGGTCCGCAGCGCGTGTGGTGCTGCCTTGAGATCCACAGCCGGGTCAGTGCGTCGATGGATAACATCTGATGCTGGTCATGATCTCCTGCAGGCGCCGCTGCCGGCAAAGATGAGGGCATCTGCCGAGAAGAAGCTGGCCAGCGCTGAGACGTTCCTTAAGAAAGAAAAGGCAAGGGCGGAAAAGCCAGCGCCGGCCGGGAACCCTAGAAAGTAGTTATCGAGGTTGCGGCGCCCAACCTTTCAGCACAAACAAAATGGACCCTCGTGCAATGTTGGCACCCTGCAGGAGGATCATCATCGTGAACTTGTTTGGTGGTTCTTTGTGGACCGTAGTACGGGTTTTCCTATCGTAATAGTGTTGGGTGCGGCCCGCCATGCAATGTCTGCAGCAATGCCGCCAAGTTTAGGACCCTTAGCAGGCTCGGCACCTGTCATGCTCACTAGTTCTGGACAGCCACGATGAGGTTCATGTCCTGAATTTGTGGAGTAATTTTGACCATGCAAAACTCGCAATGGAGCATGATCAGGGACCAACTTCTGCAATTGATTGGAGACTGTCCAATGTAGCCCCAGCGAGAAGCTGATGGACCTCCAATCACATTTTCTGTTGCACTGTCGACAAGACAACAATCGCAGGGCCAGCTAACTGACAGCGGTGCTTTAAATATATGTATGCCGGTAGCGCTTGCTTTGGCGCTGCCAAACGCACAGTCGTCGCCGAAGATCGTTCAGGTGACGGACGCCCCGCACAAGTTATGTACGAAAGCGCTCCTGCGAACGCTCACAGGACAGCCGACATATACGGTGACTGTAAGTACGATGTATGCATCTTGGCGCTTGAGCACATCAGCGCGCATGCTGGTGGTCAGGCAACTTTTTCGTGACTTCCGGGACTGCCCTCCAAGCTCTGATGCGGGATCTGCCACAATCAAGGGCCGGTAACGAGAGCCGCAGTGTCTAAACAGCCTGCTGCTAGTGGCTGCTTGGTCCGATCCGCTTCCATGCGTTCTACACCGCCTTCTGAGCGGTGTTGCCTTGCGCCCTCAGCAGGGCACCATTGGCTTCTGATGCACACCAATGATCCCGCGCGCAGCGCTGTAATCCGAACGCGTAGTCTTTCCTCTGTAGCTGGTTTCAACTGGTGTGCTCACACGAGTACTGATCGACGCATGCTGCATGCAGGTAGCCAAGGCGCCCCTCTTGCGGCGCGATGGCGGCGCCACGCACCGGCGGTAGCACTGGCAACGGCGCAGCCAAGGACAGCGGCAGTAGCAGCAGCGGAGGAAACTTCCTGAGCCCACGCGGCGGCGGCGGCAATGCCTTTGGCCGGCGGGAGGGCACGCCCGCGCAGGGCATCGCCGAGCTGGCAAATGCGGCCCGGGAGCAGATGCAGCAGCTTTTCGGCAGGTGAGGGGTGCAGTCACCTTGCAGCGATGCGTTTCCAGCCGCCTTGTGCGTGCCAACCTGTGCAGATCTGTGCCCATCGGCCGGCTGTCGGTGTCAAAACGGCACTACAAATTGGCTCGGGAAACCCAGGCTGCCAATCGAACACTGCAGGCCGGCCGCGGCCGCCGAGCCGCCCGCACCCGGGCTCGCCTCGGCGCCGCCCGCGGCGCCCGGCCCCAGCCACAGCCCCATGACCATATCCCCTTCAAACAGCCTGTCCGAGGCGCTGGCCCTGGACGTGAGTGAATTAACGGGACGCTCTTTCAGTCAAGTTTGTTCCCAACACCTGCTCGGCTGCATGCTTGACTGAGGCGACGCATTGGACCCCGCTGGCTGGCACCTTTGCAGATCTACCCCTCGCTTCGCAGTGAAGCACGACTTTGGCCTGCTGCACCTGTGGAAGTCTGCCGTGTGCTGCCCTCCTAGTATGTCCCTACGTACGAGCTCAGCAGGACAGCTGTCCAAAGCCACAACTCTCCTGGGTGCAGACGGAGGAGTCGTCGCTGACATTCGCTCGCGCCACCGCCGCAAGCAGCAGCGAGAAATCGGTGCCGCCGGAGTCTCGCCCCTCGCCCCTCGCCGTGCCGGCGGCGGGCGCCGCGACCGCCCAGATCTCAGAGTCCCCGGGGTCTGGCTCTGGCTCCGGCGCGGCCTTTGGGAGTCCCGCAGGCGGCGGCGAGGATGCTGCGTCGCCGCGCAGCCTTGGCACCACCGCCTCTGCGGGTGCGTCTGGTCACCCCACAACCGCAGCAGCAGTGGCTGTTCCTTCCCAACTGCAGCTGCGCTTTGGATGTGCCTGTTCATGTGCGAGGCAGCTGGGACGAAGCTTCCGGGGAACACCGCGCCGCCCTCTCTCGGGATGAGCTGCGGGAGTGTGCGCAGGGCTGCTTGGCGGGCTGGTTCCTCTCAAAGCAGGGGTGATGAGGTTTCCTTTCACAGATGAACCACCTCGTAAAGCAGGAGCACTCAGAACCTTCTGCATGTTTGGGTGACACGGGTCATGCCTTTTTCTTGCAGAGGTGGAACGCAGTGGCGCAAGCGCCGCAGTGGACGGTCTGCGGCAGCTGCTGGGCGACCAGGACCGGCTGTCTCAGGTGCAGAGTATCGCCAAAACCGGATGGAAAGCAAGCAACTCGGATATGATGCTTGTGTTGCACACCTGCTGGGGTGCCTGCTGGGTGCCTGCTGCAGCTACTCACCCGCGGCAGAACTGGCAGCTGCGGATGCAGACTGGCGTGACGGTTGTCGAAACGGCATCATACTGAAGGTGCAGCATATTCTCATTTTGCTGTGGTGTCGGCGACCGGTTTACCTGCCATCGCAGCACTGAACATCACTGGAATATTAGTGGTCCTTGTTTCTCGCCATCTCTACGGCAGCTTGGAGCATCGCACCAGCTGCAGCACAGTGGAGACCAGTGGAGACCGCTAAGGCCCACGCGCCAATGCAACGTCCCTTCACATGCACCTCAGCACGCCTCAGCAACTTGGAACATGCGAACCCAGGGGCAGTTCCTTGTGCAGGTGCTGACGGAGCGGCGGGAGGCGATGAGCAAGCGCACGTCCGCAGGCCTCGCTGCAGTGGACGCCCTCGGGCCGGGCGCGATGCTGGTGCTGCTGGCGGTTGCGGCGGCAGCTCTGTCCTGGAGCCACGGCGTCGTGGGGCTGTCGTTTGCGGTCTGGCTGCTGAGGTATTCATCGGCAATACCTCTGGCGTGTCAAAACCTGCTTCGTGAGGGACTCGTGTCCGAATGAGCGCTGCGCCATTTCAAGGCGGTATATAAAAGCGGCACTGGCGGCGCGCTGGAAACAGCACTGAATTCATTCGCACCCAAGCCATTTTCGCATCCTGGAAACCAGGGAGCACGGCGCCGAGGTGGTCGCGGGGTTGTGCCTCTCCATTGTGTCGCTGAAGGCGGCGCTGGCTGCGCACCTGGACACGCGCCTGCGCAACTTCCTGGACGGCATGGACGACATGCAGGTGGGTTAAGAAGCCCTAGCATTACACATCATAATGATGTGCGGTTGCCTTGGTGGCAAGTGCAGCGCTATCCGCTCTCTGCGCTCTGTGATGCACACTGTGCACAGCGTCTGCTAATAGTCAAGCTTGTCGGCTCGCCAGAGCACCACAGCCTCCTTGAAGGAAAGCGCAGCAGCTGGAGGTCTGACCCGTGGCTGGTACACTCCAGCTCAGCTTTGCGTGCGTGTGTCCGCAGGCGTCGGTGAAGATGGTGCAGGTGATGCAGGAGGACGTGCACACCATGCGTGTCATCATCGAGCGCATGCAGGCACGCTCCACTTTTCAGGCTGCAGGCTGCACCAACCGCTTCACGTGCTGTGACCAATCGCAATCCCAGCTGATGCTGCGCAGTGCCGCGCCTGTGCAAGTCTGGACCTGATGGGCGATTTTCGATGTGCACAGCACGTCGCAAGCCGAGAAAAACTAAGCTCTGTTTCTGCTGGCCGGTGCAGGCGGACCTGGACGCAAAGACGGCCTGGATCCCCACCGGCATCAAGCCGCCCACCTGGCTGCCCGGCCAGAAGGCTGCCGCCGCAGTGAGGTAGCGACGGTGTAGCTGAGATGCGGTATACGTCTTAACAAGCCAGTAATAACATTCGGACGTTGCAGCAAATACAGTTCCGAGTGACGGTTGGCGGCACCAGCGCAAAGCACGCATTGTGAGGGATTCTGGCTGGGCCATCGGTAGCATTGCTTCATGCACTACATTGGTTGGATCGCGGGGGGACTTGTAGTAATCAAAGCCGCTCGCTGCAGCCTCTACTTCCCGCAGCCACCGCTGCTTTATAAGCCCCAACTCGGCGACATAAACGTCCCCGGTTGCTACGCAATAATTGAACCAACGAAAAATCATCAGCAGCTTTGGGCAGAAACAGTATGAATACGTCGCATTGAGCGGTAGCCTGTAAGGCATTGAGCAGCACATCGTGAAGTGATCTGGAAGTGATCCGAGATCATACCAACCGACCGATTGGGAACTCCGCGAAAAGTTGGCCGCCCGTGCACAGCATTGTGTCCAGAGTTTTTTTATGGTGGAGAAGGAAACGAACCCTGGACCTCCCGCACAGAGTGCAGAAAGGGACCTGCCAGGTCGATGTGGGTGCATGAAAGGTCCATAGATTTTAGGTTCTTGCAGCTCTGGCAGGTCAGGCAACAGCATGCGCTGCCGCTGGCAAGCATCACAGCATTTGATATACTTACTGATGTCACTCTTGATGCCGCCCCAGTGGAAATGTAGATGGGTGAAGGCC
>JAABUW010005128.1_pt1 | contig 17265 bp, 16 predicted proteins | sample 5560081 | NCBI WGS metagenome assembly JAABUW01 (sample SAMN10711882, study PRJNA513363) | rock metagenome | isolation source: Antarctica rocks | place: Antarctica: Victoria Land, Knobhead sud | reverse complement strand
AGCTATTAACATTGAAACAGTCAATTTCTTATGACTTTCGACTGTGAGATTGAGTAGAATTTTATGAGTAATGATCTTCTTTGTCAGCTTTTCGTCATATTCTCTTATTAACTTCTCTTTAGCTAGTTGTATGAATTGAATTTCAAGCTTCTGACATATTTGATCAACTAGCTTGATATGAATCAAGATGTAGATCATCAAGTTACTATTTATCAGAGATTGTAGCTTGAAGAATTCGTCTTGCGAGAATAGAATGACATCGACTAGAAATGACTTTTCAAAGTAGTTCTCTTCAATAGATGAAATTTCATCAATTAGATTGTACAAAGAAATGATCTTTATCTTTTTGATGACTCTGAAAGAGATGATTAGTTTTTTGAATTAGACTCTGAATTGAAGTTCAAAGAATGATCAAACTCATCATTTAATGCGTTAATTCTGAAAGATTTATTCAAACACTTTTTAGAAGTATGATCAGACTTATGACATAGAAAGCAGTTTTCAATTAGTAAGTCATTTTCTTTGACATTAGTTAAAACAGCGTTGCGTGATTTTGACTGATCAGTCATCTTCATTTCTATGATTCTACAAGTAGCTTTGACTGATTCTTCAACAAAGATGATCTGTTTAGTTATTTGAGCTTTGATCATTGCTTCTCTATTTTTGATCTCTTGAATAGCTCGTTGATCGTTATTCAATCAAATGAGATAGAAATGAATTTCTTTCAAAGTATTGAGTTGAATCAATTGAGTTACTCAAGCAAATCAAAGTTGAAAATTTATTTTATTCTTTAAATCAACGATCAGCTGTTTTTCTTGATAGTCTAGATAGAAGAATAATTGTTGAAATTGAGTATAAAACTCGCTGAATTTCTTCTGTTCTTGAATTAAGTTGTAATAGTTTTTATGAAAGTTGACTTCTTTATCTGAGTCATTGAACAACTGAGCTAGCTCTTTCAAAAGCTCATCGATGATCTTGTATGAGTTGAAACAGTCATGTTTGCATCTTGACTGAGTGATTTCAGCTGCATCATCAAATAATCTGAAATGTATGTAGCTCAGCTTGACTCGTTCACTTGAAAAGAGATCAACGTTGATTTCTAGCTTGTTCTGAACTTTTTTATATCAGTTCTCTCAAATAGAGTTCTTTTCATCAGTGAACAACGAAGAATCGAGTATTTTCTGAGATTTAGAACGTTCAGAGTAGATTGATGATGACAAGATAATCTCTCTAGCTTGTAGTCTAGCTTTCAGCTCTTTGCATTGTTTCTTCAAAGCTTTCATAGTCATAGAAGATGTTATGATTTCAGCGAATAAGTCGTTATCTTCGACAATGAAAAATGAAGCTTCGAAACACTCTTTGAAGAGACGAAACATGATGAGAGAGAAAGAAGAGATTGAATTGAACGAGTGTTTTTTTTAAAAGAAAGAGATTGAGCGAAGAGCAATGCTCGACAATAAAAGATAAAGTCATTTTTGTTGTTTGATTTGAAAGTTGATTGATTCTCTTGATCGATTTGATTCTCTAGCAATCAATGAAGATTCTTTATTGCTGATTCTATTAATTGAGATGAACGATGCATACTTAATGAGCTGTAAATCGTTTAGCAATTCAATCAGTTTCGCTGTTGATTCTATAAATCTTCTGATGTTGTTCTGTTTTTCAATTGCGTCGATCATCAAGTAAATGAATTTCTTTAGACTTGATCTGTCTGAACGAGTATATTAAATGAGTAATGAGTATCTGTATCATATGATAAACGAGATTCTTAATGTAATGTTGAGATCATGTCTAGATCATTCAATCAAAGAAGCTCAGAGCTGATATGTATGTATTGTTCTTTAAAGATAGTTATAACAAGACATTAAGAATACAGAAGAGAAAGAGTGCAAGCTCTTTTATAAATAATGACTTGAGACTGTGCTAGACTTAATACAGATGTGATGTAATATGTCAGATGTGTTTGTTTAAAAGAATGATGAAAGAGATGAATGAAGAAAGTGTTGAACAATGAGAAGAAGTGCTGAGAATGACTTGAAGAAGTGCGCTAGATTCAAACTAGACATAGCATCATGACTTGTTTTAATCAAATTGATTAGAATTAGATCTGAACTCTGATTGAATCAGACATGTTCATAACACAAAGTCATTATTGTACTTGATAAATGCATTGCTACTTCATTGTCAATGATGATTTTGATAATTGATTATGTTAAGTTTACTCTCTCTTTTATCTTTGAATCTGTTACAATTCTAGCTATGCATCTATGTTGATAGCTATGTTGATGACTATGTTAATAACTATCATTGATCGCTTGTCGCTAGACTATAAAGTTGTTTCAAGATCAATTTTATTCAGAGTTAGCTTATGTTCTTCTGAGTCATATAAATAGTTAACTTTTCTCTTCTAGATACTTTTCTTTCTTAGCATTTATATACTTGTTACATTACATTCATATGACTCACTTTATGCTGATCTTTAACATTATATAAATGCTTCTTTGTTATAGATGAAGTGAAATAATCTGCATTGATTTCTTTAAGTGCTTTTACTAATAGTTTTTCAACTTTCTATCAACTTTGATCTAGTGATTTATGTTCATGCAGCAGCACTCATCTTTCTTCTCTTATGAGCTGATTCAATGAGAATAAACAAAAGATTTGAACTTGTGTGTTAGAACACGATTCGAGTTGAGATAGAAACTACGACAGAATAGAGCGTAGTTCGTAGCATGATGAACTCTGAGCTAGTAAAGATCATGATCACGTGCTAATGATTCGTTATATGAAATCATTGAGATCATGAAGCGACTCTCATGATTCAGAGTCTGAGTCGACGAGATCACTCAGCGACTCAGATGATCGCACGAATCTTCTATGTTTATATAACGATGATCGTTTTCTTAGATAGAAGCTTCGTGCTCAACTCATGTAAGTAGTCAATACATATTATTGTCTCAGCTATCTTCAGATCTCAAGTCTAGTAATAGTGATTACTGTTTGATCTCTGTATATATCTTGTGTTGTTAAAGAAACAATCGTTACATTGTGCGCTGATCAGCAAGTATAAATAAATGATTGAAATCATTCAACTAGATCAAAGATCAGCGAATTAATTGTTCATTCAGATTTGCAAGAAATTCTTCGAATTTGTTGAATAATCAAACAAAGTCAGTCATAGAACTGCATGAAATCTCTATTTCAAGAAGCAAACTCTCAGTGAGTTTGCTTTAATGACATCGTCAATGCAATGATCTATCTTCTCATCATTTTATCTATCAGTAAATTGATTTGTTTATCAGTTCACATGCAACTAGTGAGTCTGCTTCAATGACATCTTTCATCAATGTAATGATCTACAAGCACATTGCTTTATTTATCAGTAAATTGATTTGTTTATCAATTTACATGCAACTAGTGAGTCTGTTTCAATGACATCTATTCTCAATGCAATGATCTACTCACTTTCATTGTTTTATTCATCAGTGAATCTGATTATACATTCACATGCAACTAGTGAGTCTGTTACAATGACGAGTTCAAAGTCAATCTTTTCAATGAGCAAGTCAATCAATGAGTCTGCTTCAATGACATCATCAATGCAATGATTTTTTCATCATTTTATCTATCAGTGAATCAATTCATTTATCAGTTCACATGTAACTAGTGAGTCTGCTATAATGATGAGCTTTAAGTTGATCTTTTCAATGAGCAAGTTGATCAATGAATCTGCTTCAATGACACTTCTATCTTGCATAGTGAGTCTGCTACAATAGACATTTTGATTCTACACAAGACTAAGAAAATACATTCATGCAAACATAAATTGTTGAAAAGAGAAAGTAATGTTACAATTTTAACTACGTATCTATGTTGATAGTTATGTTGATGACTATGTTGATGACTATCATCAATCGCTTGTCGCTAGACTATAAAGTTGTTTTAAGATCAATTTTATTCAAAATTAGCTTATGTTTTTTTGAATCATATAGATAGTCAACTTTTTTCTTCTAGATACTTTTCTTTCTTAGCATTTATATACTTGTTACATTACATTCATATGACTCACTCTATGCTGACTTCTAACAGAATCAGCAAGATCATTTATCATCTGCTATACTTGCAAGATCTTGAGTTATTTGTTCAAGAATTGCTTTTAAAACAAGATTAATACTTTTGCATTTTATGCATTCATCTTTCATTTACATGAAATTGTCATTTTGAAGAATAAGAAGAATGAGAAAATGTTTTCTTTCAAAGATAGTGAGACAAAAAACTAGTGATTTTCATCAAAGACATGATGAAAAAGATGTTAATTTCTTTAATGATGAGCATGTTAAATGACTTTTTTGCTTCTGAATCTTTAACTACTGAATGTGTACTTTCTAACAATGAAATTAGTTACTCATTGAAGTCATTGATTGATACTGAAGCTGCTAACTATTTGTTTATTAATGAAGTGATTGTATAAATTGTTTATGATCAGTTGCAAATTGAGTTTCTGACTTTGATCAAAGCGAAGTCAATTCAAGAATTTAATGATCATTATGTTAAAAAACTTATTATTCATATCATTTATTTGAATCTGATTGTTCAAAATTATATGATTGACATCACTTTTATGTTGATCACTTGATTAAATCAACATCAAATGATTTTTAAAAAAACATGAATGAACAAAATTGATTTAGTAATTGATATGCAAATTGATTTTCTTTGATTTTCAAATTTCACTCTCAATTCAAAATCAATTGTTCTACTCACAAGCAACAAAATAATCATGAAGCAAAAGAGTTTGACTTTTACTCATATATTGAAGAGATCTTTCACTATCTTTCAACTCAGTCTGAAATCACTCTCTTTCAGTCAGTTTAATGAAAAGTTAGTTAAACTAATTGAACAGTTAAAATTGTATGATATAACTTTAACTAACGTCAAAATCTTTAAATTGATGTCAGATTCAATGAACATAGCAATGATAGAAACAGCAACATATAGAATGTTAGTCAAATGATCAGATATCAAGATTTTTGCTATTATCATCTTGAAAATCGATTGACTTATAACTACAGTTGAAAACAAGTCTGAAAAAGTGAATCTGCATAAGCTTTTTCATGCTGAAGTTCTCAAGCAAGTCAAAGTTAAGCTTTTCTCTGAATATCATGACTATTTAGACATCTTCGATCAAACAATGATCAATCAACTATCATTACATCATTTTTATGATCACAAAATTGAGTTAATCAATGAAGAAATGTCTTCTTGAAGCAGATTATATCAGATGTTTGATCACAAACTTTAGAAAATAAAGAAGTATTTGATTGAACATCTGAACAAAGAATTCATTTTCTTCAGCTTTGCATCATACATTTTGCTCATTTTGTTCATTGAAAAGAAAGATGATAGTTTGCGTTTCTGCATTAATTATAGAAAGTTCAATGCTTTGATTAAAAGAAATCGCTATTCTTTGTCATTGATAGATAAGATTCTCACTCATATACAAGAAAGCAAATATCTGACTCAATTGAACATCATTATCACGTTTAATAAACTACGCATGCATTTAGATAGCGAAAATTTGACTATCTTTATTATCTTTTTCAACTCATACAAATATCATGTAATGCTCTTTGAATTAATCAATGAATCAACGTTTTATCAATATTATATAAACGACATGTTGTTTAAATATCTACATCAGTTTTGTTAAATTTATCTAAATGACATTATCATCTACAGCAAGATCTTGAAGAAACATAAGTAACATGTATGATTGATCTTGAATAAACTATGAGAAGCTGATCTACAGATAAACATTGATAAATGCAAGTTTTATGTTCAGAAAATCTTCTTTTTAAAACTTTTGATATCAATTGAGAAACTTAAGATGAATTCACAAAAGATGCAAGCAGTTGTTGATTAATTTACACTCAATAATCTCATTCAGATGCAGTTCTTCATTGACTTCTGCAATTTCTATCGACACTTTATTAAAAGCTTTTCGAAGATTGTTCATTCAATGATTCAACTCATTCAAAAAAAAATCTTATTTAAATGAAATGAAGTTTGTCAAATCATCTTCAATCATATGAAGAGATGTATAATTGAGACTTCTATACTACGTCACTTTGATTAATCTCATAAAACTATTCTTGAAATTAACTCATTTAACTACGTCAATGATGAAGTTCTTTCTCAATATAATGATGAAGAAGTACTACATTCAATTGTCTTTTATAACAAGAACATGTTCTTTGCTGAATGCAACTACAAGATATATGATAAAGAACTTCTGATCATCATTTGAGCATTTGAACACTGATGACTTGAACTGAAGCTAACTAACATTTTTATCAAGATGTTCATTGATTATCAAACACTAATCTTGTTGATGAAAGATAAAGAGTTGAGCAGATGTTAAATGCATTGAGTTCAGAAGTTTGCTAACTTTAACTTCAGAATAATGTATTGATCTGATAAACAGAACATCAAGATTGATGCATTAACTTGTTGAGCTGACATCATGTTTAAAAATTCAGAAGATGAGTGCATTTGCTATTAATGAATCACTATTCTGACTTTGAATCAAATGAAAATTGCTGATTTAAAGAAGAACATCAATGAATCAATTTATAAACAAATTTTTAAAACTAATGAAATTAATGAGAATTGTATGCTACTTCGCGAAGCAATAGCAAAAGATGAAGCATAATGCAAAGATATCAAGCTGAAGAATTGTTGAGTTCAGAATGAAATCTTATACAAAGACAGTCAGCTATGAGTTTCATTCAATGAACTTCTGCAAATGAATTTGATTTGTGAGATGCATGATCAATTCTCAATAAATCATTCTGATATTTTTAGAATTGTGAAAGTCATAAAGCAAAATTACTATTGATCTTCTATGTGAAAAATGATAGATCGATATATTCAAAACTGCTATGTATATCAACATTTAAAGACATTAAAAGATAAATCAAATAACTTGCTTCAATCTTTATTTATATCTGAACAGCGATGATAAAACATAGTCATGAACTTCATTATTAATCTATTTAATTTGTACAATTACAACATTATTTTGACTGTCATTTGCAAATTGTTGAAAGAAAAACATTATATTTCTTGCATTATTGATGATGAAGATATCACAGTCAAAAAGACAGCTGAAATGTTGCTTCAATGAGTATATCAAACTTATAATTTATCAAGCTTCATTGTATTTGATTGAGATTCTCAGTTCATCTTCATTCTTTGAAAGTTTCTTTGCAAATGACTGAGCATTTCTCTTCAATTGTTCATCATTTATCACTTTCAAATTAATGATCAAAGCGAATAAATCAATCAGAATGTTGAGCAATATCTTTGTTTCTTCTGTTCATACATGCAGAATGACTGATTCAAGTGACTATTCATGATTGAGTTTGTTGACAATAATGTCTTGTTTTCAATCATTTTCTTGATCTTTTTCTTCATGAATAAGAACTTTCACTCTCATATAAACTTCAACTCTGACATCATTAAGTATGAAAGCACTCACGAACGTTTGCAGATTGCTTAAGTCAAAGATATATTTAATCACATGAACAAGACATTGATCTTCGCTCGCGAAACTCTGATCAAAACATGAAAATAAATGATGAATCAAGCTAATAAACATAAAAAGAAAATCAATTATAAGATTGAATCAAAGATGTTTCTGAATGAATGAAACATCATTACAGCAAGACTCTTCAAGAAATTGAATGACAAGATGCTCAACTTTTTTCAAATTATAAACTTTGTTGACTTCTTTTATAAATTGAAACTATTAGACACTATGTATATACATGATGTATTTCATTCAGAACTTCTTTGTTTCATCATTAATGACTTTTTATTTGATCAGAAGAATGAATTCTTGAAATTAATAGTGATAAATAATGAAAATGAATGAAAAATCAACAATATATTGAACTTTCAATGATATCAAAAATAACTTTAATATCAAGTCAAATGAAAGAATTATGACAATGATCTCAACTAATATAACGCTGATGATGATGAATTTATGAACATTCAAGAGATGATTGATGACTTTCATATCAAATATTTAAGAAAAGCGCATTAAGAAACAACATTAGTGTGAACATGAATAGTTAAGAAAAGAAAGTAATGTTATGATTTTAATCTTCATTTATTTTTCAACTAGTCTTTATCTGATTTCATTTTAATTAAGTTTAGCAAAAATCTGATTTAAAGATGATGTCATTAAGTTTCTGCATCATATATGTAAAATATCAACTCAATCAAGTTTAGCACAAAGCTGAGAAATATACATATAAGAATTGAGTTCTTTTCTGTAAATGCTTTTTGTTAGAAGTCAGCATAAAGCGAGTCAATATGAATGTCATTTAACTAGAAGATAAATGCTAAGAAAGAAAGATAACTACAGAAAAGAAGCTGATTACATATATGTATTTTTCAGTCAACGCTAAACTCAATAGAAACTAGTCAAGATGACAAAACAAGAATAAATTTGACAAAATTAAAAGATTAAGTTTGACAAAACTAGAATCATGACATTATTTTTCTTCTTCAACAATTCATGTTTGCATGAATGTATTTTCTGCTTGACTCGATTGATTGCTCAATCAAGATTTTATAAACTCAAATTTATTAAATTGTAATTGATTGAATTGTTGATTAGTGCAATTTGTTCAAGTATTGAATATAAAAATCATTAATAATCTTCTGAGTGTTCATAAATTCATCATTATCAGTATTGTATCAATTGAGATTATTGTCATAATCATTTCATTTGACTTTATACTGCAGTCATCTTCAATATCAACGAAAATTTAATATATCATTAATTTTTCACTCATCTTCATTGTTTATCACTATTGAATCTGAGAATTCATTCTTTTGATCAGACAAGAAGTCGTTGACAACAGAACAAAGCAGATCAGAATGAAATACATCATGAACATGCATAAACTTTGATAATTTCAGTTTATATGAAGTCAACAAGATTTAAATTGATGAAAGAATTGAGCATTTTATTATTTAGCTTCTTTAAAGATCTCGCTGTAATAATGTTTCTTTCATTCAGAAACATCTTTAATTCAATCTTATAATTGATCTTCTTTCTATGCTTATTAGCTTGATTCATCATTTGTTCTCATGTTTTGATTAAAACTTCATGAACGAAGATAAATGTCTTGTTCATTTGTTCAAATATATTCTTGATTTGATTGATCTGCAAGCGTTTGTAAGTGCTTTCATACTCAATGATGTCAGAGTTGAAGCTCATACAAGAATGAAAGTTCTTGTTCATAAAAAAGAAAGTCAAGAAAATGATTGAGAACAAGATGTTATTGTTAACAAACTCAATCATAAGTAGTCACTTAGATCAATCATCTTGCATATATGAACAGAAGAATCAAAGATATCTTTCAATGTTTTGATTAACTCATTCACTTTGATCATCAATCTAAGAGTGATAAACTATAAAGAGTTGAAAATTAATGTTTAGTCTTTTGCAAAGTGACTTTCATAAAATGAAGATAAATTGTGAATTTCTATCAGATACTATGAAGTTTGATAAATCATGAGTTCAATATACTCATTGAATCAACATTTCAGCTATCTTTTCAACAGTGATATTTTCATTCTCAATAATGCAAGAAATATAATGTCTTTCTTTTAACAATCTGCAGATGATCATCAGAATAACGTTGTACTTGCTTGAATTAAATAAATCAATAATGAAGTTCATTGCTATGTCTTGTCATCGCTGTTCAGATATCAATAAAGATTAAAGCAAGTTGTTTGATTTATTTCTAAATATTTTTGAACGTTGACAGATATAGCAGTTTCAAATATATCAATCTATCGTTTTTCACATGAATGATCAATAGTAGTTTCACTTTATGATCTTTACAGTTCTAAGAATATCAGAATGATCAACTGATGATTGATCATGTATCTCATGAATCAGATTCATTTGTAGAAGTTCGTTGAACAAGATTCATAGCTGATTATCATGATACAAGATTTCATTCTGAGTTCAACAATTTTTCTATTTGATATTTTCATATTGTGTCTCATCTTTTGCTATTGCTTCGCAAAGTAGCATACAATTCTCATCAATTTCATTAGTCTTAAAAATCTGTTTATAGATTGATTCATTAATGTTCTTTTTTAAATCAATAATTTTCATTTGATTTGACATAAGAATTGTAGTTCGCTGATAGTGATATCATTCATTCTCAAGACTTCTAGAAACTGAATTGACTCAATGAGTCAATGCATCAACTTTGATGTTTTATTTGTCTGAGCAATACATGATTTTGAAGTTGAAGTCAACAAGCTTTTGTATTCAATGCATTTAACATCTACTTAACTCTTTATATTTCATTAATGACATTAAAGCTTGATGATCAATGAACATCTTAATGAGTAGCTCAGTCAATTTCAGCTCAGATCATCAATGCTCAAAGACATAAATAATTGCTAGTAGTTTCTTGTCATAAATTTTGTAATTGCACTCAGTGAGACTCAGATTTTTGCTGTAGTAAATCATTGAATGCAATGTTTTTTCATCGTCATACTGAGAAAGTATGTCATCATTAACGTAGTTGAATGAGTTTATTTCAAGAATAGTCTTTTTATTCTGATCAAAATGACGAAGAATAAAGACTTCAGTTATTTGTTTCTTTATATGATCAAAAATCATTTAACAAGCTTGATCTCATTCAAATATCATTTCTTTTTGAGTTAGTTGAATCAAAGAATGAACAATCTTTGAAAAGTTCTTTATAAAACGTCGATAGAAATTGCAAAAGTCAACAAAGAACTGCATCTGAGTGAAATTTGTAGAAATAGATCATTCAACTACTGCTTGTACTTTTCTGAGATTCATCTTTAATTCTTCAATGAATAGTAATAGTTTCAAAAAGAAGATTTTTTGAACATGAAACTTGCACTTATTTATATTCATTTGAAAATCAGTCTCTTGTAATCTATGTAGAATTAATCATATATGTTGCTTATGTTTCTTCAATATTTTGCTGTAGATGATAATGTCATCTAGATAAATCTGACAAAACTGATGAAGATAATCAAATAGCACATCGTTCATATAGTGTTAATAAAAAGTCAAGTCGTTGATTAATTCAAAAGACATCATGTGATATTTGTAGAAATTAAAAAAAGTGATAAAGATAGTCAAATCTTCGCTATCTGAGTGCATGCATAGTTTGTTGAACGTGACTATTATATTCAATTGAGTCAGATACTTGCTATCTTAAATATGAGTGAGAGTTTCGTTTATTAAGAGTAGAAGATAGCAATCTCATTTAATCAAAGCATTGAGCTTTTTATAATTAATGTAGAAATGCAAACTATCATCTTTCTTTTCAATGAATAGTATGAGCGAAGCGTATGAGATTGAGCTAAAAGATATAAAGTTCTTATTCAGATATTCAATCAGATAATTCTTCATCTTTTAAAGCTTATAATCAGACATATGATAAAGATGATTTTGAAAAGATATTTTCTCGTCAATCAACTCAATTTTATGATCATAGAGACAATGAGAAGATAGTTGATCAGTCATTGCTCAATCAAACATGTTTAGATAGTCATGATATTTTGAAGAAAGCTTAGCTTTGACTTCTTTCAAGATTTCTTCATGTGAAAGCTTTTGTATATTTACATCTTCAAGTTTATTTCTAGCTGTTTTTAAAAGTTGATTGATTTTCATGATGATAATTACGAAAGTAGTTACATTCAATCATTTGACTCGTGATTTATATGCTGCAGTCTTTATCATTGCTATGTTCATTGAATTGAAAGATGAAGTGAAGTTGATTGAATTAAATGATTTCATGATTTTATTGAATGAAGATGACTTCTCGCTGAGTTAAGTGATAACAGAAGAGATAAATGTCTTTAGTATTTAAGTAGAGATTGAACTCTTCTGTTTTATCGTGATTTTCTTGCTTGAAAGAACAGTTGAATGAGCTTTGATAAAAGTTTTAATATGAGTTTTGAAACTAGAAAATTGAAAACAATCATCTTTCATATCAATAATCATTTTGATCTTGTTCATTCATATTTTTTTGAGAATCATCTGATGTTGATTTAATCAAGTGATCAGCATAAAGATGAAATGTTTCATATGATCTTGAACAGTTAGATTCAAATAAATTGCGTGAGTAATGAGCTTTTTAACATAATGATCATCGAATTCTTGAATTGACTTCGCTTTGATCAACGTTAAAGATTCAATTTGCAAATGATCATAAACATTCTGCGTAATTAATTCATCAATGAATGAATAATCAGCTGCTTCAATGTCAATCAATGATTTTAATAAGTAAATAATTTCATTGCTAAATAATACACATTCAGTAGTTAAAGATTTTGAAGCAAAAAGATCATTTAAACTGTTCATTGTTGAAGAAATTAACACATCTTTCATCACATCTTTAATGAAAGTTACTAATTTTTTGTCTCATTCTTCAATTTCTCTGTAAATAATTTCTTTTTTTCTTTTGACATGATGATCTCATTGAGACAAGAAGTGAATGCACAAAAGATTAAAGTACTAGTCTTCAGTTGAAAGCAGTTTTTTAAAAGATGATTCAATACTTTGCAGTTGAAGCAGATGATTGACATTCTTGATTATTCAGATTCAAAAGTGAAAAAAGTAGTGAGTTGAACATAATTAATAGTTGAAACTGAAGTTGATATCAATGAAGAAACAAAATGTTTTTTTGAAGCTGCTATTGATTTCACTGTTCATTACTCATCATGTAACTGATAATTGACTCATTGTTTGTTATTTACATCTTGAAGAAAGATTTTGAGCTTATCAAGTGAGCTAAACTTTATGAGACAAACTGATAACACATTCTGAAAATGATTATTGATTTTATTCTGAATGTCGTTCATCAAAGTGATATCATTGTAGTTCAAAAAGCTGAATATTTTAGTGAATTCTGAATAAAAAGAGCTGAAGAGTTTGTTGAGCTGCTTCAGAGCAACATATTTGCAACAACACTTTCAAATTAAATTTTGATCTTTGTAAATTTCTTTCAGATGTTTCAATAGCTTTGATAATGATTAATAAAGTGAGAAAGCATTAACATGATGCTTTGCATAAATTTGCTGATCAGCATCATCTTTTAGTCTGAAAATCACATAAATAATACAAATCTTTTCAGTAAAATAATGATTTATGTTGACATTGAGCTTGTCAGCTATTTTGACGTTTCATGTTTTTCAGATAGAATCATCTGTTTCAATGAAAATGAATGAATTTAAAAGCTTAATGAACTTGTGATGATTAATCTCATTTTCAAATAAAGTAGAAGATTTTCATTAAAAGTGAGCTTTGAAAGTTGAACTTCATTCAACTTTCTAATTGACTCATTGCTCAGCTGATTGAGTATCTTGACGAAGCATAAATTGATTAATTTGACGTTGTTTCATTCTGAAGTTCAATCACTCATCTTGTAATTGATTGATCTTTTTTTCTAGTTTATTGTTTTTATCAAAAGTGATTTCTAGTTGTTTCACTCTTTTTTTGTGATCATCTTGTACAAAAAGTCAATGTTCATTGAGTTGTAAAATCAAGTCTCATTGACTTCAAAGCTTGTTCAGCATATTGATAACTTCGCTGAGTTGATTGCTGACTCAATGAAACAATTGTTCTTCAATGTTTATGTTTCATGCAATGATCACTTTCTCAACTTCAACTAAAACATTGATGAGTAGAAGTGAAACTCTTTTATTAACAATGCTTTTAAGCAGATGAATTATTCAAGACTTAACTGACTTGATATCACATGTCATGATGAGAAAAGATAGAAGTTGTTGAGATAAAAATAAATGAAAAGTTGATGTTTTAAATTGATGTTTTTTTGATGAGTGAAAATTCAAAGAATCTTTTGTGAATTTCAAATAATAATTGAATGCTTTGTTCAAAGAATTTCTTGCAAATAAAATGATGAAAATGAGTGTAGAATCAAAGAATTTCTTGTGATCTAAAATGATGATGATGCAAATTTGAAGAATTTCTTGCAAATTTTTCTTACTGAATAGATTGTTTTGTATCATTTATTCATTGATAGTAGAGTAGTTGATGAGCATTTATTTAATGTTAAAGATCAGCATAGAATGAGTCAATATAAATGTCATTTAACTAGAAGATAAATGCTAAGAAAGAAAGATAGCTACAGAAAAGAAGCTGATTACATATATGTATTTCTCAGTCAATGCTAGACTCAATAAAAACTAATCAAGATGATGAAGTGAGAATAAATCTGATAAGATTAGAAGATTGAGTTTAACAAGATTAAAATCATGACACTTTTCTTTCTTAGCATTTATTTATTAGTTAAATGATACTTTTATGACTCACTTTAAATTAACTTTTAACAAATGTTAATATGTTTAAAAAGTTTTTTAATTTCTTTTTCTAAATTTACTATTAAGTTTAAATTAACTTATTAAGTTAATTAAGTTAAATTAACTTTTCTTAACTTAACTTAAATTAAAAACTTAAGTTAATTTAAGTTAAATAATTTAAACTTCATTAACAAAAATACAATTTGCATTTAGTAAAAGTTTTAAAATTTGACATAATTAATGCAATCAATGATCAATTAATTAAACTTATAACATCAGATTGAATTATTAAGTTCAAGTTAAATTCTCAGTTTATTAAAACTCAATTTTATTACAATTCTAGCTACACATTTATGTTGATAGCTATGTTGATGACTATGTTGATAATTATATTGATGACTATGTTCATGATTATCATCAATTGCTCATCACTAAACTATTGAATTATTTCAAAGTCAACTTTATTCAGAGTTAGCTTATGTTTCTCTGAATCATATAAATAGTTGACTCTTCTCTTTTAAATACTTTTCTTTCTTAGCATTTATATACTTGTTATTTTACATTCATATAACTCACTTTATGCTGATATTTAACATTATATAAATGCTTCTTTGTTACAGATAAAGTGAAATAATTTGCATTGATTCTTGAATGCTTCTGTCAATTCTTTAACTCACTATCAACATTTGATTTAATTGATTTGCAATCATCAATAACACTCATTCTCTTTTTCTTTTATGCGCTGATTAACAAGATTAAATAAATGATTGAAATTATTCAATTAAATCAAAGATCAGTGAATTAATCATTCATTCAAATTCATAAGAAATTCTTTGAATTTGTTAAATAATCAATGAGATCAGTCTATGACTGCATGAAGTCTTTATTTCAAAGAACAATCAAAGAAATCAGTTTAAAACTGCATGAAGTCTTTATTTCAATGAGCAAATCTTTCAGTGAATCTGTTTCAATGACATCGTCAAAGTGATGATTTACTCACTTTCATTACTTTACTCATCAGTAAATCTGATCATACATTCACATGCAACTAGTGAGTTTGCTATAATGACATCTTTCATCAATGCAATGATTTATTTATTCACATTGCTTTATTTATCAATGAATCAATTCATTTATTAGTTCACATGCAACTAGTGAGTCTGTTTCAATGACATCTATTCTCAATGCAATGATTTACTCACTTTCATCATTCTACTTATCAGTGAATCTGATCATACATTCATATGCAACTAGTGAGTTTGTTATAATGACAAGCTCAAAGTCAATCTCTTTAATGAGCAAGTTAATCAGTGAGTCTGCTTCAATGACATTTATTCTCAATACAATGATTTACTTACTTTCATCATTCTACTCATCAGTGAATCTGATCATATATTCACATGCAACTAATGAGTCTGCTACAATGATGAGTTCAAAATCAATCTCTTCAATAAGCAAGTCAATCAGTAAGTCTGCTTCAATGACATCAGTCAATAGTTGATTTCTTTGCTGAGCTAGTCAATTCTTCTCTACATAGTGAGTCTGTTACAATAGACATTTCGATTTTATACAAGACTAAGAAAATACATTCATGCAAACATGAATCATTGAAGAGAGAGAATACTGTTACAATTCTAGTTATGCATTTATGTTGATAGCTATGTTGATGATTATGTTGATGACTATGTTCATGACTATCATTGATTGCTCATCACTAAACTATTAAATTGTTTCAAAGTCAACTTTATTCAGAATTAGTTTATGTTTTTCTGAGTTATATAAATAGTTGACTTTTTTCTTCTAAATACTTTTCTTTCTTAACATTTATACACTCATTATTTTACATTCATATAACTCACTCTATGCTGATCTTTAACAAATTTAAGTCAAAATTTTAAAATTAAGTATTTAAGTTAAATTATAATGTTGATATCAAGTATTTATCAGAATCATGTCTAAATAATACAATCAATGAAGATCAAAGTTGATAATGCTTGATTTTTAGAAATAATTATAATTGAATATTAAGAATACAGAAGAAGATTGATATAAAAACTTTTATTTATATAATGTTTAAAGACTGTGCTAGACTCAAAAGAAATGTGTTTATGACATGAAAAGAAAATGATGTAAATGAACAAAATGTTGATGAAAGAAAAAAGTATTAAGAAAAGAAAAGAATGTTGAGTCATATTTGAGTCAAATCTGAGTCAGATTTAGATCAGATCTTGATCAAATCATTAATTAACTTTAATCAGTCTTGATATGCTTGTAACATTACTTCTTTTTTCAAAAATTCATGTTTGCATGAATGTAGTTCAATTGCTCACTTTTGTTGATAGTTATTTTGATATTTAGCACAGTTTGCTTGAATATAACTTATGAAATTCATTCAAAACTTTCTCTGAGTCATTGAATTTTTCTTTATCAACATAGTATCATTTGTCATTTTTATTTAAATCTTTTCATTTAACTTTGTACTGTATTCAATCTTGATAACATCTGAAGTTCAATATATCATTTATCTTTCAATGTTCATCATTTTTGATAGTGATTGATTTAAGTGATTCTGAATGTTGTTCTGATAAAGAGTTTTTTGAATACAATCATAATAACTTTGAGCTGAACATTGAATGCAAATGCTTCATGCTGACTGATAAATGAAAATGATAGAAAATACTCACTTTAACAGTGATTTGATAGAAATTTAGCTGTTTATCTTTCAAATCTTTGCAAAGTCTTGCTGTCTTGACATTTTTGAAAGATAGTCAAACTCAGTCATTTACTTCATAAATGACGTTTCGTCTATATTTATTTATCTGAACTTCAATGATCAGTTTTATTTTTTTCAATTATTAATGATTG
>JAABUW010005125.1_pt1 | contig 17272 bp, 18 predicted proteins | sample 5560081 | NCBI WGS metagenome assembly JAABUW01 (sample SAMN10711882, study PRJNA513363) | rock metagenome | isolation source: Antarctica rocks | place: Antarctica: Victoria Land, Knobhead sud | reverse complement strand
AGCGCCGCCAACAGCGCCGGCCAAACCCCCTCAATGCACGACAACGCCGACATCACCCCAATCCCACGCAAACACAGGCCATCCAGCCCAATGTAGGATGCATCCGTGACTAAGTTAGCGCCTATGAGGGTCGGGGTGAGGGGGTCTTGGCTGTGGAGCGCGGCGTTGACGGTGCTGACGGCACCTGGCCCTGCTTCGGCAAGTGCCGCGCCCCAAGCCCCCCTCACCCCAACCCTCTCCCGAAGGGAAAGGGAGCAGGATGCCAACCGGGCGGCACCGCTGGCGTGCTGACGTTCGTGCTCGGTGGGGCCCGATCCGGCAAGAGCCGTTATGCGGAGGGCGTGCTGACCGCGGCGCCAAGTCCCTGGACCTACATCGCCACCGCCCAGGCGTTCGACGCCGAGATGCGGGCGCGCATCGCGCAGCACCGGGAGGAACGGGTGCCGGGCTGGCAGACGGTGGAGGCGCCGGTCGAGATGCCGGCGGCCCTGGCGGCGGCCGGAGCGGCGCCGGTGCTGGTGGATTGCCTGACGCTGTGGCTAAGCAACCTGATGCTGGGCGACCATTACCGTCCGGCAGCGGCAGCGGCACTGTTGGAGGCGTTGGACGGGCGTACTGCGCCAACCGTGCTGGTGTCCAACGAAGTCGGTTTTGGCATCGTGCCCGGCAACGCCATCGCCCGCGCCTTCCGCGACGAGGCCGGACGGCTGCACCAGCAGGTTGCGGCCCGGGCGGACCGGGTGGTGCTGGTGGTGGCCGGGCTGCCCATAGCCGTGAAGGGAACCCTGTGATGAGCGATGACGAGGCCCGCCACGCCGTTAAGATGGCCAAGCGCAAGGCCGTCCAGGATGCGGAGGTCGCGTCCAAGACCATCGAGAAGGGCCTGCTCATGGTCCACACCGGGCCGGGCAAGGGCAAGAGCACCGCCGCCTTCGGCCTGCTGCTGCGCATGGTCGGCCGTGGGCGCCGGGTCGGGGTGGTGCAGTTCATCAAGGGCGCCTGGTCTACCGGGGAGCGCGGGGCGCTGGACCGCTTCACCGACCTGGTGGAGTGGCACACGATGGGCGAGGGCTTCACCTGGGACACCCAGGACCGGGCGCGCGACGTGGCGGCCTGCCGCCGGGCCTGGGACAAGGCGGTGGAGCTGATGCACCAGCCCGGCCTGTCGCTGCTGCTACTGGACGAGCTGAACATCGCCCTACGCTACAACTACCTGCCGGAGCAGGAAGTGCTCGACGCCCTGGCCGCCCGCCCCCCTGCCCTGCACGTCGTCGTCACCGGCCGCAACGCCCGCCCGGCGCTGATCGAGGCCGCGGATTTGGTGACGGAGATGACACTGGTGAAGCATCACTTCGCGGCCGGGGTGAAGGCGCAGGAGGGGATCGAGTTTTGAGCGGTCCCTTGCCCCTGCCGGCGCGGTGCCGGTATGGATGGGTTGGCTGATACAGGACATGGTGTGATGGCCGACGGCGACACAGCCCTTCTGGCGCCCTCGATTTTGGAGGCGGTGCATGCCTTCACGGTGGACGACTACCACCGCATGACGGAGGCCGGCATCCTGTCCGCCGATGAGCGCACGGAGCTGATCGAGGGGGTCGTCGTCACCATGTCACCTATCGGCGCCCCGCACTTCGTTACCGTGCTGCGCTTGGAGCGGTTGCTCCGCGACGCCGTGGGTGCGCGGGCAGTAGTATCGGTTCAGGGGCCGGTTCGGTTGCCGCCCCGCTCGGAACCGCAACCAGACCTGGCGTTGCTGCGCCCGCCTTTGGACCGCTACGAGGCCTCTCTGCCCGGCCCGGCGGACTTGTTCCTGCTGATCGAGGTATCCGACTCCACGCTGGCCCGGGATCGGGACGTCAAGGCGCCGCTGTATGCCGCGCACGGCATCCCCGAATACTGGCTGGTTGACCTGGATGCGCGGGAGGTCCTGATCCATCGCGATCCCCTACCCGCGGAGCGCCGCTGGCAGTCCGTCCAGCCCGCCGGGCCTGACGCGGTCCTGGACGTGGCAACCCTGCCCGGCGCCGCCGTGCCGCTGGCCGGGCTGTTCGGGGCGGGGTCGTCAGAATAGCTGGTAGCACCCCCGCCCGCGCCATCATGCTGCAAGGCACTGGCTCCAGCGTCGGCAAGTCGCTGATGGTGGCCGGGCTGGCGCGGGCCTGCCTCCACCGCGGCCTGCGCGTCCGCCCGTTCAAGCCGCAGAACATGAGCAACAACGCCGCAGTCACCCCCGATGGCGGCGAGATCGGGCGCGCCCAGGCGCTGCAGGCCCGCGCCGCCGGGGTGCCGCCCTCGGTCCACATGAACCCCGTGCTGCTGAAGCCCCAGAGCGAGACGGGATCGCAAGTGGTCGTGCAGGGCCGCATCCACGCGACGGCCCGCGCCCGCGAGTATCAGGCCATGAAGCCCGGGCTGATGCCGCATGTGCTGGACAGCTTCGCCCGGATGCAGGCGGAGGCCGACATCGTGCTCGTCGAGGGCGCCGGCAGCGCGTCCGAGGTCAACCTGCGCGCCGGCGATATCGCCAACATGGGCTTCGCCCGCGCCACCGGCACGCCGGTCGTGGTGGTCGGCGACATAGACCGCGGCGGCGTCATCGCCAGCCTGGTCGGCACCCATGCCGTCCTGGACCTGGCGGATGCCGCCATGGTGCGCGGCTTCATCGTCAACCGGATGCGCGGTGATCCCACGCTGTTCGACGCGGGGATGGCGCTGATCGCCGCCCGCACCGGCTGGGCGCCGCTGGGCCTTGTACCGCACTTCCCCGGCGCCGCGCGGCTGCCGGCGGAGGACGCGGCGGATTTGGGCCAAGCGCCGCACCGGCCCGGCGCCACGCTGCGCATCGCCGTCCCCGTGCTGCCGAGGATCAGCAACTTCGACGACCTCGACCCGCTGCTGGCCGAACCCGGCGTGCAAGTGCTGATGGTGCAGCCGGGCCAGCCGCTGCCGGTGTGCGAGTTGGTGCTGCTGCCCGGCTCCAAGGCGACGGTCGCCGACCTGCTGGCCTTCCGCGCCGCCGGCTGGGACGGCGACCTGGTGGCGCACCGGCGCCGGGGCGGGCGGGTGCTGGGCGTGTGCGGCGGCTACCAGATGCTCGGCACGCGGATCGAGGACCCCGGCGGGATCGAGGGGCCGGCGGGCGCGGTGCCGGGCCTGGCACTGCTGGACGTGGCCACGGTGCTGACCGGAGAAAAGCGCCTGTCGGAGGCTGCCGGAACCGCCTGCGCCGATGGCGTGCCGTTCCGCGGATACGAGATGCACATCGGCTGCACGTCTGGCCCGGCGACGTCGGCGCCGCTGCTGCGCCACTCGGACGGGCGGTCCGACGGGGCGTGCAGCGGGGACGGGCTGGTGCAGGGCACCTACGTCCACGGCCTGTTCACGGACGATGCCCAGCGCGGCGCCTGGCTGCGCCGCCTCGGTGCCAGTCCCGCCGGGCACAGCCATGACGCATCCGTCGAGGCGGCGCTGGACGCCTTGGCCGCGCACCTGGAGGCATACGTGGACGTGGACCGCCTGCTCAGCCTCGCACGCTGACGACGGCCCATAGCAGCAGAACGGCGCCAACCTGCAGCGCGCAGGCAGTCCGATACAGCGCCAGGGCGCGGCGCAGGTCGTCGAGGGTCGCCTCCCGCCGGCCATCGCCCATCCAGGCGTCGGCTACGGTCACCATGCCGTAGGTGCGCGGCCCGGCCAGCCGCAGGCCGAGCGCCCCGGCCATCGCCGCCTCCGGCCAGCCGGCATTGGGGGAACGGTGCTGCCGTGCATCGCGCCTGACCGCACGCAGCGCCGCGCCCGGCGAGGCGCCGCGATGCACCGCAGCAGCCAGCACGAACCATAGGACGGACAGGCGGGACGCCGGCAGGTTCACCAGGTCGTCCAGCCGCGCTGCCGCCCAACCAAAGGCGCGGTGCCGGGTCGTCAGGTGCCCAATCATGCTGTCGGCGGTGTTGACCGCCTTGTAGGCCGCCATGCCTGGCAAGCCAGCCACCAGGCCCCACACGGCTGGCGCGACGACGCCGTCGGAGAAGTTTTCGGCCAGGCTTTCGATGGCGGCGCGGAGCACCGCAGCCTCGTCCAGCGTGTCCGGGTTGCGGCCGACGATGTGGGCGACGGCGCGGCGTCCGGCAGGCAGTCCGCCATCGCGCAGCGCGTCCCCGACCGCGGCGACATAGGCATGGAGGCTGCGCTGCGCCGGCAACGTGGCGGCAAGGACGACGAGCAGCGGCCAGGGCAGAAAATCCTGCAGCGCCCATGCCGGTCCGGCGCTGGCCACCAGCAGGACGGCGACGGCTAGCACCCCGCGGCTGCGCCGGTCGGCCGGGGGCAGGCCCTCCTGGTTCAGGGTGCGGTCCAGCCAGCCGATCAGCGCGCCGGCCCAGACCACGGGATGGCGTATGGCGCGGAACAGCGGGCCGGGGTATCCGGCGGCGGCCTCCAGCAGCAGCGCCGCCGCGACGAGGCCGGGGAACGAAATGGAATCAGGCATCGCCGCAGCGTTACACCATCAGGGACCCGGGGACGCACCCGGGATCGAACATGGCGGACGCCTGCTCGCGGCACAGCGGCGATTCCCGGATGCGCCGCAGCCGTTTCTGGACTTGTCCACCGGCATCAACCCGGTGCCCTACCCGGTGCCGCCGCTGCCCTCCGAAGCATTCACGCGGCTGCCGGAGCCGGAGGCGCTGGACGCATTGCAGGTGGCGGCTGCGGCGGCCTATGGCACGGCCGACCCGGCGATGGTGGTGGCCGCACCGGGGACGCAGGCGCTCATCAGCCTGCTGCCGCTGCTGCTGCCGCAGCGGAGGGTGACGGTGCTAGGGCCGACCTACGCCGAGCACACGGCGGCCTGGCGCAACGCCGGCGCCGAGGTGTTCCTTCTCCCTCTCCCTCCGGGAGAGGGTTGGGGTGAGGGAGTCTTGGCTGCTGGGCGGGGGACCGAGGATGCTGCATGGGCCGGGCCTTCTGTGGGACGGGGCGGCGCCTCAAGACCCCCTCACCCCGGCCCTCTCCCGGGGGGAGTGGGAGAAGGAGCGCTCGTCCTTTGCAATCCCAACAATCCCGATGGCCGGCGCGTTGCTGCCCGGGACCTCCTGGACCTTGCCGCACGGCGCCCGCTGCTCGTCGTGGACGAGGCGTTTACCGACTTCGAGCCGCAGGACAGCCTGGCGCCGCATTTGCCGTTGCCCGGCGTTGTCGTGCTGCGCTCGTTCGGCAAGGCCTACGGGCTGGCCGGTTTGCGCCTGGGCTTTGCGCTTGCCGAGCCGGCATTGGCCAGGCGCATCCGGGCGGCCCTTGGGCCTTGGGCCGTCAGCGGCCCGGCACTGCACGTCGGCGCCACCGCCCTGGCGGACACGGCGTGGCGGGACGATGCCGGAAATAGGCTCCGCGCAGACGCCGCGGCATTGGACGGCTTGCTGCGCCACGCCGGGATGACGGTCGTCGGCGGCACCGTGCTGTTCCGTCTTGCGGATACGCCGGACGCCGCGGGATGGGCCAGCCGGCTGGGCCGGGCCGGCATCCTGGTCCGCAGCTTCGCCGACGCGCCGACGCGGCTGCGCTTCGGCCTGCCCGGCGCCGCAGCCGATTGGGACCGGCTGGCGTCGGCACTTGGCGTATCGCGCTGATCCTCAAACGTTGTAAACGCTGGCCCGCAAGTCATTGTCGGAAAATGCCAAAATAAAGCAACAGGCAGTTTCAGCTGAATGCACGTCTTGTAGGAGCCGCTCATCCGTCAACGGGGTCATCTATATCCCCGTGCACCGGATGCCAGGGGACCGCGCTGTGGAAGGACTTGCCGCGGCTCGGCACGGTGGACAGCTGTTTTCGGCGCTGGCAGGACCACGGCGTTACGTTGGCTTAGCCGTCAGGCGGGCGCGAGTGCGCCAAATGGCGGCTGCCAGGCCAGTCTCGGCCCAGCAGTTTGAGAGAGACGGCGTTTTAGATTCGGTTAAAGCGCCGAACGAGACCGGCACCAACCAGGCCTATGCCGAGGATGGCAAGCGACATCGGCTCGGGCACGGGGGCGACGACGGCACTGGCCGTCAGCGCGCCTTCAACGCGAAGCCCGGTCGGACCGCCGTCGTTCCGTACGACGAAGTCGATCGTGTTGATCCCACTGATGAAGCCACTGGCGACCGAGAAGCTGTTGAAAGCATTGAAGCCGGAGACCGTCTGGCCCGTGGCAACTCCGTTGATCAGGATGTTAAGGCCGGCGTTGTCGGCCGACCACCGGCCGCTCAGTGCGGCGCTGCTGGCGTCGAACCCGGTCAGGTCGAATGTCGTCCGGTAGTCGAACCGGCCGGTAGCACCATTCAGCGCGCTGTCCGTATTCGGGCCGATCCAGGCGGAGACGCTGCTGTCGCCGAGCCACGGCGGGATCGGGAAACCGTTGGCCGACGTCGCCACGCGTACGGTGGGAGTGCTGCCGTCCGGGGTCGAGAAGATCACGTAATGGGTCTCGGTGGCGTAATTCCCCAGCACCGTATGTGCGTTGTCCACGCCGGTGTTGTAGAAGGTGGCGACTCGAACAGGCTGGGCCTGGGCGCCGGCAGTGGTCAAGAACGCAAGCGTCGCCACGGCAATTGCTGTCAGAGTGAGACGTGCAGTCATATCGTGATTCCAATCTCGAGCAAGTCGGCTGTGAGTATTTGAATACTCACTAGCAACGAGTGTGCCAGATAACGAAATCAACTACTTGCTGGAAGTGATTTACTCAACCGTAAAACGCCCATTACAATGCAACAATGTTTAGTTTTGTTGGTAATCTTGACGAAAGATAACAGGTCGATAGTTCTGGTTGATAATTCGTAGCTGATTGACTGCCCGGAAGCCGCGACCGATGATGGCGCATGTTGCGTACGGGCCAGCTGTCTTGATTCCATTTGCCTGATCCCAGGGATGGATTGATGGCTTGGACCTTTGCGGTGGACTTACCGGGGCGTGTCCTGATGGCGGCGGAGGCGGGCGAGCCCATGCCGGCGGTGGCGCGGCCGTTCACGATGGGCCGCCCGACAGAGCTGGACTGGATGCATTCGCTCTGCGAAATTGGGCGGCGCGAACTTGGTAGGATGCGCGGCCGCTGCACTGCGCCAAACTGCGGAGCCAAGACGCGACAGGGAGCGCTCCGGCTCCCCGCCTGACTTGGATAGGGAAGTGGGTCCGCTCAGTACTTCTGCAGCACGTAAGTCCCCGGCGCATCCTCCATCGGCGGATGCGCGTTGCTGCCCAACAGCGGCAGCGGCACGAGTTCGCCGGATCGCACGTCCAGCCAGGCCGTCCAGTCCGACCACCAGCTCCCGTCGTGCTTCTTCGTCGCGGCTTGCCAGGCCTCCGCCGTCGGGAACCGCTCGCCGGGCTCCGTCGTCCAGTAGATGCCCTTGCCGCCCGGCGGGTTGATGATCCCCGCGATATGGCCGCTGCTGGCGAGGACGTAGCGCACATCGCCCCCGAGCAACTGCGTGACCCGCCATGCCGCATCCCATGGCACGATGTGGTCCTTCTCCGCCCCAACAGCGAAAGCGTCGAGCGTCACCCGGCCAAGGTCCAGATGCTCGCCCTTCAGCTCGATTTTCCCCGGGTGCATCAGGTTGTTCTCGTTGTAGGTGTTCCGGAGATACCAGCTATGGGCCGCCCGGGTCATGCGGGTGCCGTCGCTATTCCAATAAAGCAGATCGAAGGCCGGCGGCTTCTGGCCCATCAGGTAGTTGTTGACGACGTTGGACCAGATCAGGTCATTGGAGCGCAGTAGGTTAAACATGTTGGACATGCTGCGGCTATCGAGATAGCCGCGCTCCATCATCTGCTGCTCGACCAGGTCAACCGCCGGGTCGTCCATGAACACCGCGGTGTCGCCGACGCGGGTGAAATCCTGCAGCGACACCATGAAGGTGGCCGAGTTGAAGCGGGTGTCGCCCTTATTGGCGAGGTAGGCCAGGGTCATCGCCAGCAACGTGCCACCGATGCAGTATCCCATGACGTTGACGGTCTCGGCGCCGGTAATCTCCCGCACCACGTCGCTGGCCTCAAGCACGCCGAGGTCCATGTAGTCCTCGATGTCGGTGCCATCCATGCTCTCGTCCGGGTTGCGCCAGGACACCATGAACACGGTGAAGCCTTCGCGGACCAAGTAGGCGACCATGCTGTTCTTGGGCTGCAGATCAAGGATGTAGAACTTGTTGATCCATGGCGGCAGGATCAGCAGCGGTATGGCATGGGCCTGTTCCGTGCTGGGTGAATACTGGATCAGCTCGATCAGCTTGTTGCGGTGGACCACCTTGCCCGGCGACAGCGCCAGGTTGCGGCCCGGCGCGAAGGCAGTCTCGTCCACCATGCTCAGCCGCCCTTCCTTCAGGTCAGCCATCAGGTTCTGCAATCCCGATGCGACGCTCGCGCCGCCGGTTTCCATGGCCCGGCGCAGGGCGACCGGGTTGCTGACCAGCATCAGCGCCGGGCTCATGGCGTCCACGAACTGGCGCAGGTGGAATTGCAGACGCTGGCGCTCGGCAGGCTCCATGTCGTCCGCCTCGCCCTGGTGCAGCAGCCAGTCCGACGCCAGCAGGTAGGCATCCTTCAGCGTGCGGTAGGCCGGGTTGGTGTGCCAGTCCGGCGCGGCGAAGCGCTTGTCGGCGCTCTTGGGCACAGCGGGCGCCGGGGCGCCGCCGCCCATCCAGGCGCGCGTCGCCTCCGCCCATGCGTCGGCGGCGGAGCGCAGGATGGCGGCGTTCATCTCCACCGCCGCCTTGGCGAGGGTGCCGGGGTGGCGCAGCGCCCGCAGCCAGACCGTCCTGAGCGCCGCGGACACGGCGGCCCAATCCACGGGGACCACAGCCCGCAGCGGGTTGGCGTTCCACATCTGGTCTATCTGCCGCAGGGTGGCGTCGTCGGCGATGGCACGACGTATTTGGTCCAGGTTGTCGGACATTACCGAGCCTGCCATTGCGTCCCAGTTGCCGGCCATCGGCTGGATCATGGTTTGGGCCTGGCTGGACGCCTTCTCCATCCAGTTGGACCACAGTCCGAGCACGGCGTCGGGCGACAGGGTTGGAGTGATGTCGCTGTCCGGAGCGGGGGTCTTTGTGGTGTCGCTCATGGGGATATCCTCCTGGTGGCGCTGGCTGGCGCGTTGCGTGGGCTGAGGCGTCGTCCGGCGGAACAGGCCCGCCTGCAACCTTGTCGTCCCAAGGACCGCACCGATTTGGCAGTTCTTAACGCCGCCGGCATCGGGCACCGGCCCCTAGGCTACCGCGCCGCGAGAACTCGCAAGGACGGCCCGGCGAACACCGACGCGCCTGGCCTCAGGCGGCGCGCGACTGCAGGTCCGGGTGGATCGCGAACCCGGCCTCCGTCTTGGCGCGTATCTCGTCCACCGTAACGCCGGGCGCCAGGTCCGCAAGGACCAAGCCGCCGCCGGCGGGCAGCACGTCGAGCACGCAGAGATCAGTGACGATCAGGTTCACCACGCCCTTGCCGGTCAGCGGCAGGTTGCACTGCTTGAGGATCTTCGGCTCGCCCTTGGCGGTGTGCTCCATCAACACGACGACGCGCGGCACGCCGGCCACCAGGTCCATGGCGCCGCCCATGCCCTTCACCATCTTGCCGGGCACCATCCAGTTTGCGAGGTCGCCGTTCTCCGACACCTGCAGGCCGCCCAGGATCGAGATCGCAATATGCCCGCCGCGCACCATCGCGAACGATGCGGCGCTGTCGAAGAACGAGGTGGTCGGCAGCTTGGTGACGGTCTGCTTGCCGGCGTTGATGAGGTCCGGGTCCTCTTCCCCCTCATAGGGGAATGCGCCGATGCCTAGCATCCCGTTCTCGCTGTGCAGCTGCACATTGATGCCGGCGGGGATGAAGTTGGCGACCAGGGTCGGAATGCCGATCCCCAGGTTCACATACATGCCGTCGCGCAGCTCTCGCGCCGCGCGGGCGGCCATCTCGTCGCGGGTCCAGGCCATCTCTATGCCTCCTGCAGGTGCTTGCGGGTGGTGCGCTGCTCGATGCGCTTCGCGGCGCCGGGCACGTGGACGAGGCGCTGCACGAAGATGCCCGGCGTCACGATGTGATCGCCGTCAAGCTCGCCGGCCGGCACCAGCTCCTCGACCTGCGCCACCGTCAGGTGGGCGGCGGTGGCCATCACCGGGTTGAAGTTGCGCGCGGTCATCCGGTAAACCAAGTTGCCCTCGGTGTCGCCGCGCCAGGCATGGACGATGGCGAGGTCGGCAAACAGGCCCCGCTCCATGATGTGGGGCTTGCCGTCGAACACCTGCTCCGGCTTGCCCTCGGCGATGGCGGTGCCGACGCCAGTGCGGGTGAAGAACGCCGGTATTCCCGCGCCGCCGGCGCGGATGCGCTCGGCCAGGGTCCCCTGCGGGTTGAACTCAATCTCCAGCTCGCTTGCGAGATACTGGCGCATGAACTCCTTGTTCTCGCCGACATAGGAGGAGATCATCTTGCGGACCTGCCGCGTTTCCAGCAGCAGACCCAGGCCTGCCCCGTCCACGCCGGCGTTGTTGCTGATGATGGTCAGGTCCTTGACGCCGCTGTCGCGTATGGCGGCAATCAGCACGCCGGGGATGCCGCACAGGCCGAAGCCACCGGACATGATGGTCATGCCATCCCGCAGCGCGCCTGCGAGTGCCGCCGCTGCGTCGGGATATACCTTTTTAACTGCCATGCCGTTCTCCTTCTCGCCGGGGTGGGACAAGGGAACGCCAGGCGTCCGGCCTGCGCAAGCTGCTGCGCCGGCCGTTCCTTCTCCCCCCTCGGTGGACCTTGCCCGGGACCTTGCCTGCCTGGGCGGCCCATTCTTGATGGTTGATCCCGTATGATAGCACGGCCCATAGCGCCGCGCACCGGCCGCGGCAAGAGTCGAGGACCCGCCATACTCACGCTGATTGCGCCTCCGTGCCGCCGTCCGCCGCCGTGAGTAAGTGGAGCACGGCCTCCACACGCATCGCCTTGTGACGCGCACGCACGGCCGGGTCCAACAGGTCGCAGCTGCAACTGGAGACGGCGGACCCGTATGGGCCTGGTCCGCAGCCACGTCCTTGTCAGCTCGGGCGGCGCCGTGCGCCTGGTCCTGGACGCATCCGAAAGCCACGGCACCGGGACCGGCCGTTTCGTCCTGTTCACCGCCGGGGCAGGCATTCACCATGTCGCCCTGTTCACAGCAAACCTCCGGCGCAGCGCGGTGGCGCTGGACGCGCGAGGGGCCTTGCTGCTGCCCATGACGGACACCTACTACGACGACTTTGCGACACGCTGGAACCTAAACGATGCCGCCATCAAAATGCTGCAGGAACATGGGCTGATGTATGACAGCGACGGCGCGGACGAGTTCTGGCATCTGTATACCGATGCGTTCCAAGAGCGGTTCTTCTTCGAGGTCGTGCAGCGCAGGGGCGGCTATGCCGGTTTCGGCGCCGCGAACGCTCCGGTGCGCGCCGCCGCCCAGGCGCGTCAGCACCGCGCCGACGCCGGTTTCCTATGACCGCTATCGAGGACGGACGACGATGTCAGACGAGTTTATCCAGCGCGACCGCAGCCAGCACCCGCCGGCCTTCACGCCGGACTACAGGAGCACTGTGCTGCGCTCGCCGCGGCGGGCGATGTTCTCCCTGCAGAACTCGCTGTCCGAGGTCACCGGGCCGCGCTTCGGCCGGGACGCCTTGGGGCCGTTGGACCATGACCTGATCCGCAACTACGCGCAGGGCGGCGAGCCCATCGGCGAGCGCACGGTCGTGCATGGCTGGGTGCGCGACGAGAACGGGCGGGGCGTGCCGGACACGCTCTTGGAAGTGTGGCAGGCCAATGCCGGCGGGCGCTACCGGCATGTGAACGACACCTATCTTGCGCCGATTGACCCAAATTTCGGCGGCTGCGGGCGGATGATCACCGACGCGGACGGGCACTATGCCTTCCGCACGGTGAAGCCCGGTGCCTACCCGTTCCGCAACTTCCTCAATTCGTGGCGGCCGGCGCACATCCACTTCTCACTGTTCGGCTCGGCCTTCGCGCAGCGGCTGATCACCCAGATGTACTTCGAAGGCGACCCGTTGATTCCGCGTGACCAGATCCTTTCCACCATCCCGGACGAGGCGGCGCGGATGCGGCTGGTGGCGGCGCTGGACTTCGACGCCGCGGTGCCGCTGGACAGCCTGGCCTACCGGTTCGACATCGTGCTGCGGGGTCAGCGGTCCACGGTGTTCGAGAACAAGCTGCAAGGGAACTAAGGGGCATGGTCGCCTTCATCGAGCCAGCCGGCACGGCCCGGCTGCGCGAAACGCCGAGCCAAACGGCCGGACCCTACGTCCACATCGGGCTGATCCCGTCGCAGGCGGGGCTGGACATCTTCGGCCAGGACCTGGGCCGCGTGCTGGCCACGCCGGATGCTGCCGGGGAGCGCATCCTGATCGAGGGCCGGATCTTCGACGGCGCCAGCGCCCCCTGCAACGACGTGCTGGTGGAGGTCTGGCAGGCCAACGCCGCCGGGCGCTACGACCACCCGGCGGACCAGCAGGACCGGCCATTGGACCCCGCCTTCCACGGCTGGGGCCGGACCGGGACGGACTTCCGCACGGGGGTTTGGAGCTTCGAGACGGTGAAGCCCGGCGCGGTGTCCGGGCGGCACGGGCAGCCGATGGCGCCGCATGTCAGCCTGTGGCTGGCGTCGCGCGGCATGAACATCGGGCTGTCCACCCGCATGTACTTCCCGGACGAGGCCGAGGCGAACGCCGCCGATCCGGTGCTGGCCATCGTCGGCCACCCCCGGCGCGACACCCTGGTCGCAAGGCAGGAGGAGCGGGACGGGATGCCGGCCTATGTGTTCGACATCCACCTACAGGGCGACCGGGAAACCGTGTTCTTCGACATCTAAGCAGGCTTGCGCGGCCTGTCACATGCATCGCCGTCAGCGGAGCCAAGCCGCGCAAGCCTGCTTAGCTTTTCATCTTTGCGCAAACCTCCAGTGGTTTGCTTAGGGGCCTATGATGAAGCCAGTCACCATTGCCGTCGCCATCACCGGCTCCGTCCCGCGCAAGGCGGACAACCCGGCGGTTCCAGTGACCGTGGCCGAGCAAATCGAGTCCACGCACGAGGCGTTCGAGGCTGGGGCCACCCTGGTCCACATCCATGTCCGCAACCCCGACGAAACTCCCTCGTCCGACCCCGAGCTGTTCCGCCAGGTGCAGGAAGGGGTGATGAAGCACTGCCCCGGCATAATCGTGCAGTTCTCGACGGGGGGACGCGGGCGGGATCAGGCGGCGCGGGGCAACAGCTTGGTGCACCGGCCCGATATGGCGTCGCTGTCCACCGGATCGGTCAACTTCCCGACCATCGTCTATGAGAACGCGCCGGCGCTGGTCGTGGACCTTGCGACGCGCATGAAGGACCACGGCGTCCTGCCGGAGATCGAGGTGTTCGACCTCAGCCACCTGCATGGCGCACGCCGGCTGGTGGACGCCGGGCTGATGAACGAGGCGCCGCACGTGCAGTTCGTGATGGGCGTGAAGAACGCGATGCCGGCGGAGGAGCACCTGCTCGACATCCTGCTGACCGAAAGCCGGCGGCTGCTGCCGCACGCTACCTGGACCGCGGCCGGGATCGGCGCGAACCAGGCGCGGGTGATGGATTGGGCGCTGGCCCGGGGCGCCGACGCGGTGCGGACGGGGCTGGAGGACAACGTGCGCGCCAGCAAGGAGCGCCTGGCGTCCAGCAATGCCGAGCTGGTCCGCATGGCCGCCGAGACCGTCCATCGCCACGGCCGCACCGTGGCAACCCCGGCGGAGGCACGGGCGGCGCTGGGGCTACGGCCCGCGGCATGACGTTCTCGCCGCTGGACTCGGCCCTGCTGGGGCCGTTGTTCACGACGGCGGACATGGCGGCCTGCTTTTCGGACACGGCACGCCTGGCCGCCATGATCGAGGCAGAGGCGGCGCTGGCGCGGGCGGAGGCTGGGTTGGGGCTGGCGCCGGAGGGGTTGGCGGCAGCGGTCTCGGCGGTGGATGCGGGGACGTTGGACGTGGCAGCGCTCGGCGGCGAGACGGCGGTGTCCGGGGTGCCGACGATCCCGTTCATCGCCGCGATGCAGCCTCGGCTGCCGCCGGACCTGGCGCAGTCGTTCCACAAGGGCACCACCACGCAGGATATCCTGGACACTGCGCTGGTGCTGCAGATGCGCCGGGCACTGGCGTTGCTGGCGGCGGAGCTGGATGCGGTGCTGGCCGGGTTGTCGGCGATGGCAAAGGCGCACCGGGACACGCCCTGCGTCGGACGGACCTACGGCCAGCACGCGGCGCCGATCACGTTCGGCTACAAGGCTGCGGCCTGGCTGACCGGCGTCGCGGATGCCGCGGCGGCGCTGCCGGCCCTGCGCGCGAGGGTGCTGGCCGCATCGTTCGGCGGTCCCGTCGGCACCCTAGCCTCCCTGTGCCGGGACGGCCCGGCGGTGCAGGAAGCGTTTGCCCGCGAGTTGGGGTTGGCCAGCACGCCGCTGGCCTGGCATGCGCTGCGTGGGCGCATGGCGGAGGCGGGCGCTTGGCTGCTGCATGTGCTGGGCGCGCTGGCGAAGATTGCGACGGATGTGGCGAGCCTGGCCTCGACGGATGTGGGCGAGGTGGCCGAACCCTACGTGCCCGGGCGCGGCGGGTCCTCCGCCATGCCGCACAAGCGCAACCCGGTGTCGTCCACCGTCATCCTGGCCGCCCATGCCGCGGCCCAGGGTCATCTCGTGACGCTGTTCGGCGGCATGGCCGCGGCGCATGAGCGTCCGGCCGGGGCGTGGCATGCGGAGTGGCACGCATTGCCGCCGCTGTTCGGCCTGGCGGCTGGGGCGCTGCGGGAGGCGCGGGCGCTGGCGGAGGGCTTGCAGGTGGACGCCGCGCGCATGGCGGCGAACATCGGCCTGACGCGTGGCCTGCTGTTCGCGGACACGGCGGCGGCGCGGCTGTCCCCCCGGCTCGGGCGGGCGGCGGCGCATAAGTTGGTCGAGCACGCGGCTGATGAGGCGCGGCGCACCGGCGCGACGCTGCAGGCGGTGCTGGCCGGCGGGCCGGGCGCCGGGCCGGAGCTGGATGCCGCGTTCGACCTCGCGCCCGCTGTGACGGCCGCCGGGCTGTGGGTGGACCGGGCGGTGCGGCACGCCGAAGCCGCGCGCGCCGGGCTGGCGGGGCAGCGGGGGCCGGCATGACGGAAACGCTTTGGATCGCGCTGGGCGGGGCACTAGGCAGCGTCGGGCGGTATTGGATCGGGTGGTGGGCTGCGCCTTACAGCCGGGACCTGCCGTGGGGCACGGTGGGCATCAACGTGGCGGGGTCGTTCCTGATCGGATGCTTCGGCACGCTAACCCTGCAAGGCGGGCGCTACCCGGCGCCGGATTGGCTGCGGCTGTTCGTCATGGTCGGGTTCTGCGGAGGGTTCACGACATTCTCGTCATTCAGCCTGCAAACGCTGGACCTGCTGCGTGCCGGGGCGTGGGGCCGCGGCCTGGCGAACGTAGCGCTATCGGTGCTGCTATGCCTAGGGGCGGTTGCGGCGGGGCACGCACTCGCGGCGCAGGCCGGTGGAAATGGACGAGGCAACGCCCAGGCTGCGGTGGAGGAGAACCCGTCGTAGCTGCGCAGGAACTCGGTCCAGAACGGCTCGGCCTCGCTGTAGCCGACCGTCATGCCGCGATGGCTTCGTCGTCAGCTTCCGCAGGAACAGGGCGTCAAACCCCCTCCAGCAACGCGCAAAGGGCAATCTTGCCATCGGTCATCATGGTAATGCATCGAGTTCAGGCCGTATCCCGACAACCTAACCCTACCCAAGATCGCCGCAATGGCCACTGACTGGCCCGCCGTCGGCTTCGGCAAGCTGTGCATTGTTGATTGCCGAGAACAATCCCGCGGCAAACCGGATCGCGACGGATCTGCACGACGCATTCGGCTTCAATGTGTTGGACACCAGGCCGCTTGCACAAGGCTGGCAGTGCGCGCGCCAAGCTGGCCTGCTGCATTCCCCTGGACATGGCTGGGCAGCACCGGGCGCTCGACGCCGCAACCCGTGGCGGAGAGTTGCCGCATGGCTCGTGGCGGCACTGAAGGGATAATCTGAAAAAGAACGATCTATATTCTACGAGCTGGTTGCGTTCCTTCGCGAGGATCTCCCACGCGTCGGCCGAGGACCTGATTGTAGAGTGCCACGGCTTGCTCGCCTACGGTCTGTGCAGAGAACGCCTTGGCGCGCTCGTATCCCTTAATAGCCCATCGCGTGGCGGCTGCGGGGTCGGAGAGGATTTGCGCCACGGCTGCGGCGATGGCGGCTTCGTCGGCCGGATTGACGGTTGCCGCGGCACCGCCGGCAATCTCGTTCATCGGGTCCACATTGGAGGTGATAACGGGTGTGCCAAAGCCGAAGCCTTCGACGATAGGCAGGCAGAAACCTTCCATAAGGCTGGTGGCAATCACGCAGGAGGCCTCGGCGTAGGTCTTCGCCATCGCCTGGTCACTGATGCGGGGCAGGAATCGGACACCTTGGGCTTCCCCCACGCCCCAGACGGCTTCGCCATCCGGTGTGCCAACGACGTCCATCGTGATGTCCGTGCCGACGATGGAGCGCACAGCCGCAAAGGCTGCCAGTACGCGCGCGGTGTTGCGGTGCTCCGCGTGGCCGCCGCGGTGCAGGATGCGTCGTGACTGGGCTAGGCGTTCGCCGACTGGCTTGACCGTGCCTTGATACGACGACACGAAGCCGTCGGCGGTGTTGAAGATGGTGACGGCCTCGACGCCGCGCGCCGCCAGGGCGCGCCGCGTGGTCTCGCTGACGGCCACGACGGCGTCACGCGCAGAGCGGCCCGGGCGGCTTGAGCCGCGCCGGAACACGGTCTTGGTGTATTTCGAGGCGATAAAGTCCTTCGGACGCAACATGCTCCTGTGCTCATCAAGGAAGAGCAGGTCGTGTACGGTCGTGACGGTTGGGATGCCGCCGGGTCGCAAGGCCCGGGTATTCGCCGGGAAATGAATGGCGTCCGCGTGCAGTTGCTTGGCCAGGCGCGGGATGGCGATCTGCTCCCACAGCACGAAGTTGGCATCGGCCAGGCTGTGCCAGCGCACGGATTGCAACTGTGGCAGGCTGGCTGGATCAATGCGGTCCGGTACGGCAACCACAATGTCGAGGTCCGTGCCGGTGGTTCCTAGGGCGCGGCAGAATTCTACGACGTGACGACCGAAACCGTACGGCTTTTGGTAGAAGAACCCATCAATCAGGATCCGTGGCATCAGCTCTGTCTCCTTGC
>JAABUW010005120.1_pt1 | contig 17300 bp, 20 predicted proteins | sample 5560081 | NCBI WGS metagenome assembly JAABUW01 (sample SAMN10711882, study PRJNA513363) | rock metagenome | isolation source: Antarctica rocks | place: Antarctica: Victoria Land, Knobhead sud | reverse complement strand
CTGGATAGGTGGACTGTAAAGAGCTAGGAGGGAGAAGTGAAGAAGTGAAGAGACTTTCCCACAGTCCTTTGCATGTATATCAACAGAAACCAAGAATGACGTTGAAACAAGCGTCCGGTGTTCGTCTAGCTAGCTTCCATCACATACATACGCAGCTTTTGATCGTGAGTAAATATGCAGTAGATTTACTGATTAAAAAACTTGCAGGCATTATTTGCTTTTGCGATTCAACGAAAGACCCAAGAGCATCCACGATACTATGAAACTTGAGTTACCAACCGTACTCCAGTCCATGGGCCAGGTCTCAGGCGCCTTCTCATGCATCCCTCGCACAATCGATCCAGGTCACGCAGGCCTCCTCTTCACGAACTCCTCCAAATCGCCTCTCGTAGCTACGCCCAGCACAAACCTCCTCCTGTCATCCGTTACCACAGCGAAATCCTGCTTGGCCCCATTGGCCTCACCATCAAAGAATGCCTCGAGCTCCTCTAATGGCGTGTCCATCGTAATGACTCGGTACACATTTCCTCGTCTTCGGAACTTCTGCATGGCTTTCTCTACGTAGTCGGTGTCCCGGACAGAGCCGTTCTTGAGCAATTCTTTGAGTCTCGGAATATTGAGATAGCCGAGTAGGGCACGAGTATCAGCGGAGACGACGGTCAGGTGCGTGTAGTCTCGTTCATAGCCGTTCATAAGGGCGGTGGAGATAGCGTCGGTGGGATGACATGATAGAGCTGGCGGGGGGTCGAGATCTTCTACTGTAGCCTGAGAAGGACCAAAGCTCAGCATCCAGATTCTCCCTTCTTCCTTCCCGACTTACTCCTCGATATTTGTGTGCCCATGCAGATCTCTTGTCGTGTTGTGTCTCTGCACTGTTGGTATGGACAGTCGTGGCCATCGCTTTGGGTTGTTTGAGTCCTTGTAATCAAATATCCCTCACATGCGTCGCATCAAGCGATGGTGTCTGTATCCAAGCATTGTGGCGGTCACCAATCCTGATTAGATAGATGCAAAGGTATGTGTACTTCCGAGAGAATGCATCGCACATTTGGAATTTATCTATTTAAGCCGCCGTTGAAGAGCTGGAACCTTGCTGTCGATCCGATGTCATCCCCTTATGCCAAGCCTCGGGCAAGCTCCCCCTCGTCCTTTCCTTCCTTTTCCCCAGGAATTTTGACTCTCACTTGGCATTGGCAGATTTGTGATCGTCTTACCTGGAGGTGGAAATCGAAGTGAGCATAGACCAAGATCTCACCCTCATAGGAATCATGGTCCTTGTTCCCCATCCCTCCCAAAGCGCCCTCAATCAGGCCTTTTCTACGCGACATATATTCAACCAGCCGGCACCAGAATTAAAACGTCCCGAACCAGATTTCTCGATATGGAACGTCGCCGAAGATGTCAAGAGTAAAGCCAATGTCTTGAGCAAAGAAGCTCAGGCCGAAGTCTCGAAAGCCAGTGCTAAAGCCCAGGAGAAGGCCGGCAAGATAGAGCTCTATTCGCCTAGATACTATGCCGCATGCACGTTCGGAGGTCTCATGGCTTGCGTAGGTATACCGATCAGGTAACATCAGCTTTGGTAGCTCATGAATGAGGGCAGGGTCTCACCCATACTGCCGTGACACCGCTTGATCTGGTCAAATGCCGTCGCCAGGTCGATTCGAAGATGTACAAGGGCAACCTTGAGGCTTGGGGAAAGATCGGGAGGGCGGAAGGTCTTCGCGGTATCTTCACCGGATGGAGCCCGACGTTCTTTGGGTATTCGGTAGGTTCTTACGAGGGTACACTGATTTGGCGTACACTGAACAATGGTAGGCCCAAGGCGCGTTCAAATACGGTGGTTATGAATTCTTTAAAAAGTTCTACTCCGATCTAGCAGGAGAAGATATCGCATACAGATATAAGACATCGCTCTATCTCACCGCTAGTGCCTCTGCCGAATTTATAGCAGATATCGCTCTCTGCCCCTTCGAAGCTGTCAAAGTCCGGATGCAAACGTCGATTCCCCCATTCGCTTCGGGAACAGCCAACGGCCTATCGACAATCATCGGCAAGGAAGGTGCTGCTGGGTAAGTACCACAGCTTCATTGAAAATCACGCGTTACTGATGATTAGCTCGTTCGACCAGTCTCTACAAAGGCCTGTACCCTCTTTGGGGCCGTCAAATTCCCTACACCATGATGAAGTTCGCTTCTTTCGAGACGATCGTAGAGATGATCTACAGCTATATGCCCAAGACGAAATCTGAGTATGGAAGAGGGACTCAGACTGCCGTTTCCTTCGCTGGTGGATATGCTGGTGAGTCTTCTCTGCCGAAGCACAGTGCCCGTATGCTGGTTGCTGATGTCTCCTAGCTGGTATCCTCTGCGCTATTGTATCTCACCCAGCAGATGTTATGGTTAGCAAGCTCAACGCAAACCGCCAACCAGGAGAAGCTTTTGGAGCAGCGATGGGACGCATTTACAAGGACATCGGATTTCCCGGTCTCTGGAATGGTCTAGTCATTCGAATATTCATGATTGGCACACTAACGTCCCTCCGTAAGTCATTTGTTCTTCACTGACGTTGCGTCGCTAACGTTGGGATCAGAATGGGGTATCTATGACAGCTTCAAGATTTTCATGGGTCTTCCAACTACAGGAGGAGCTGCACCACCACCGAAACAGACAGCCAACGTCTGAATCACGTGCTGAGAGATTCCCTCGGACGAGACGCTTTCGACCATATGCAAGCTAACTGTTTGAACCAAGGATTGCGGGGTTGATCCAATTACTGTACAGGTATCACGCGCGTGCATCCTCTGCTTTTGCACTCCGGCGGAACATGTGTTTTAGATGTATTCAAGATGACACCCTACTATAAAAATACAACAATTGTATATGCTTTTTCCTGACCCCAACTTGACCGCTTTTCCCGCCCCGAATGGCGCCAATGCCCAGGCTATCACATCATCCCTGGTTTTCCGTGCCCCACCAGCCGCCACGGTCTCTGGGCAGTCAAAATACACCCAATGAAGCTGCAATGCTGTTACCTAATTTCTTTTCACTATTCGTGCTGTTGCAGACTTCGGAAACGTTTATAGCAGGTATAAAGCACCGTCTCCTGGACATGCATCAAGCATCCAAAGATAACAGCCATGCAGCATTTTGACAAGCTAAAGCCCACTCCGAAATCGAAAAGCACTTCGGCCATGTCCAACGAGCCTATCGTCTCACACGGTCGCGGCGGCGCCGGCAACATTGAGCCCGACAGCAAAACCTACACCGATGGCGAAATCGTGCGCGAGGGACCAGTTGGCGACCAGGGTGATGGCGCATATAGCACTGGTGTACGCAGCATCCAACCAACCCCCTACAACATCATAGCGCCTCCAAAATATAATCTGCACCCGCAACAGAAGCTAAAATATGTCTATAGCGAGGCGGCGCAGGCAACATCGACTCCCCAGGCCTGAAACCCAACAAGAATGCCATCGCCCCTGGCGATACCGATGTGATTCCTGAGATGGCACTGAAGAGGGGACAGTATGATAATTTCCACACTGGCCGTGGGGGAGAGGGGAATGTGCATAGGGACAAGTCGACGGGACGTGAGACGGGACGTGAGCATGAGGGTGTGTTGAAGAAAGTCGAGCATATGTTTGGGGGTGGGAAGAAGGAGGGAGATAAGCGTGGGAGTGTTTCTTGATCGTTAGCAGGCTTGGGTAGTCTTAAAGAGTGGAGGGAGGGTGATGTTTGTGCTGGGAGGCAAAGTGCTTATTATGTGGGTTGTGAGAGAGCAAACCAATACCCCGAGTAGTGTGACAGCTGAATAAAGATGCGGCTTTGGAGTCGAATAGAACTTGCCTCCTCCCCACAGGCATATGAAGCCTTGTTCGTCAAATGATTCCAAGTGCTCTATCTCGTATCACAAAAGGGCTGAATGTGGAAAAGCATAGGTCATGCAACCATCCCTTATGATGATAGTGCCGCCAAGTGCAGCAGCCTACCTATGTTCTAGCTTCTGTAAAATCTAGGGAGGTATTGTGATTACACCCCCTTCGCCTACAATTACACCCCCAATTGCCTACGCTTACACCCCCCTCCCCGCCGGGTATGGCTTGGGGTCTTCGGCTAGCCCCTCACCTGGCGTGGTCCCCCCGGGTAAGCCCGGGGCTGCCAGTACTCTAAGGGCCAACCTACCCCTACGTACCTGAGCTACTTGCGCACAAGACCCCTGGATATTAGGGCGCTGGAGCAAGGCTCATAACGCCCACAGTACGCCCCTGGGCTACCAGAGCCATTAGTGCGCTATCCCGGGCTACTCGGGTAGGTATTCCGACTTACCGCTTGGGGGGTGTAAGCGTAGGCTATTGGGGGTGTAATTGTAGGCAAAGGGGGTGTGATCACAATACTACTCAAAATCTAAGCTAGGATGTTAGGTCTTGAGTAAGTAATTAAAGTAACTAAATCAGATACACATCAAAGATACGACTATTTATAGGCACGATAAATCTTAATACCGTGAATCCTTCGCTTCTTAATACGCGCGCGCTATTAGATGTCTACTTAAAGTAGGTGGATAAGGTAGAGCTAGAGTCTTGTGTCGAAGCAGCGCATAAACACTCTAATATCAGCGACGCTCCATCATCAAGCATTTGTCCTGTTGGCCCTCTTGAATGATCCGTTGTTTTGCCCACCCATCGCGACCCTTGCTAAGAGGACTACTATTACCGTGCTTTCGTTCTTATACTCTACGAAGCCCGGTCTTTGGCATTCCCAGCAGGAGTCAACGCTCACGCAATAAGTCTTCTGCAACGCTGGCCGTCGGCGTTGTTTCGCCCATGGAATCGATGACCAATCATGAAGGATACTCTGAGCCCGATCCATACAACGATTTGACGGACGAGTCAACAGAATTCCCCGACGATTACGGACCTGGGAAGTTGCACCCAGTACATTTAGGCGACTTATTCTGTGGAGATCGATACAAGATCATTCGAAAACTTGGCGCTGGGGCATTTTCGACCGTATGGCTTGCAAGAGACAGACGGTAAAAAACCCTCTGTGTCACCGATAACCTTTTCTCATGCTCATAAACTTGCGTCAGCCTGAGTATATACGTAGCTCTTAAGATCACGACGGCCAAGTCAAGCGTAACGGAGAACGAATCTAAAGTACTTGCGCATCTATCTCGTCAGGTCTCCCAGCACCCGGGGCGAAATCACGTCACGACGCTTCTCGACTCATTCGAGCACCAAGGTCCAAATGGCATTCATCGCTGTCTTGTCTTTGATGTCATGGGGCCTAATTCATCGACTATGTTCAATAGCCTTCCTCGAAGGTTGAAGCCTCCTCCTAGCGAGGTCAAAGGCTCTGGCAAGCGCGAACACGGGCGTTACCCTTTCTGGATGGCAAAGTCTATCATACGACAGATATTGCTCGGAATTGACTTCTTGCATAAGAGTGGAATTGTGCATGGTGATCTGCAACCGGGCAACATTTTGTTCTCCGTGAAAGACTTGTCCACGCTGAGCGAGAACGAGTTGGCACAGACGGACCCACAAGGCAACACTTTTGCGAAGACTGTGAATGATAAAGGGGAGGTCGAATTTCAACACTCGGAAGCACAATCCACGGACGTACAAGAAGATGTCTACACTGGCCGATATATTCACGGCAAGCTCGACCCCTCCGCTCCACGTTATATACTCGGAAAGACCCCTATGTTTAACTATGTAGATCTTGATCCTCCGCTTCTCATTAAGATCTCCGATCTTGGAGGTGCTTTCTTCGTCTTTGAGCCGCCCACGAAACCTGTGACACCACTTGCTCTGCGCAGTCCAGAATTGATCCTAGGCGAGCCGATGACCAAGGCCCAGGATATCTGGAGCTTCGGATGTCTCATGTTCGAATTTATCACCGGCAGAATGATCTTCTCCATCATACCGCCTATGCCTGGCGGATGGGGCGATGACATATTCTCGGAAGACTGCGACAAAGGCAACGATGACTCAAAAGAAGACCGTGAGCATTTTGGGGTCACCGAAAACAAAGATCTCGAATTTGATGAAGACATCCGCAATGGAACCTCTTTGCAAGATGAAAATGCCGAGTTGCAGGGCACAGGCACCTACAATGAAGATGACGATTTAATTGCGGGCACGGACGATAGCACGGACGACGACCATGTCCTACAAATGGCTGACGTCCTGGGACCCGTGCCGCCCTCCTTCCTGGCTCGATACCCCCGGTCGCATCTATACTTCAATGAAAATGGCGAGGTTACAAAGCATTACGTTGGCGAAACCACAGTGGGAGATGATACTAATGATCTTCCAATCCTCCCTCCAATTGAAAAACTCCTCGACCAAGAGAAAGGTACAGATCTGAGCAGCGAGGACGCTTGCATGATCAAGGAAATCCTCCGAGCCATATTACAATTCGATGCCGTGAAAAGGCCATCTGCAGAAGAACTTCTGGCGCATCCTTGGTTTGCAGAACCTAATACCAGAGCTGACTAAATCTTTGATGCGCTGCAATACATAATGATACTGAAACAGGTCGAAGCGCGACCATGGTCAGATTTGCTAATTTGTATTGTCATAGTACTTCTCCTGGTGACTAAGAGTTGAGAGCCTGAATCCGCATGAAAACGATTACGCTATCCAAATCATTCCTGCTTGCACGAAGTCGTGATGTTCCTTTATCGCATTATTATATCCTACAGTACTACTAATAGCTTGCAAGCGGACCCTAATGACTCAATTCCTCAATTCCCTCACAATCTTGGCTGGGAGTGTTCGCGTCGATCTTCCAGCTTCGAGATTCAAGATACTAGCTGCACAAACACGATACGTAATCCGCGATACAACCCAGTGACTTCTGAATAAGACGCGGAGACAACTTGGATTCACAGCATGCTCTATCTAGAACCCTTTGTATAACACATCGGCAATCCTGGTCGATACACAAGAAACCCCTCCTTTTCCGGTGCCAGGTGACGATGGAAGTCAATATCATGTCCCGCAGGCAGGGTTTTGACGTCCGTTTTTGCGGGGCTCGAGAAACCAACCCCCGTCTCTGCGACTGACATGGCGGGTATCGGGACGGTCCCTGCTGTCCATGAAATCGATAAGAATATGCCAGCGGCGCTGGCTGACGCTCGTATGGTAAGGAGATCTAAGTTTTCGGCTTCATCAGTAGCCGACCTCTGAATAAAGCACAGGAACACATTACCTAATCACAATGCGTGCTGTTCCTCGCGGGGCAACCAGTCGAGCAACCCGTTCGTGATGGAGTCGCTTTTCAAGTTGGCTTCGGAATGTGTGCTCAGGGTCCCAGACGACCGGAATAGGCATACTGGGATATGATGTCGAACCTGGGGGATAAACTTTTAGTGGCCGTGGAGGAACAAGGCTGAGTATGCTTCTGAACGGGCGATTATGTATAGGAACAGAGCACTGGGGCAGATATGGTTATACAGAGTGGCTTGTTTGAGGAAGAAGACATTGACTGAACAGCAGTACTCAACGCCTTCTTATATTAAAACATTTCTTTCTACCACCCGCCAATTCCCCTCTGATATACGTCTAAAACGTCCTCAGTTTCGATAGCTATATCTGGAGTCTTGGAATTGTTCGGGCATTCCGCATCTGATATCCTATCATTTTCTCACTTAGACTATGTCTTTCCTCTTGAAGGATTCGTTTCATCTCTAATAAGATCACAATTCGACAATGTCTGCTCAAAGTTGACGGCTTTCTGTTTAGAGCGCCCATGGCGGCAGAGCTCATGTTTCATGCTAAAATGAAACAGCAATGCTTACCTCCTAACCAAAGATTTACCGCCAGCCGAATCCTGGCGTCCAACTTGTCGCACGACCATATGGCCCGCATCCGAGGGCTCCAGTACTCTGTTTCAATGTCGTAATTGGTTTGTCAAGGACTAATAGTATAAATCGGAGTAGTTGTTCCAAGCGCCCTTGCACTGCCCCATACGACTTCCTCTTTCTCCGTTATGCTTCCTCGCTGGTCTTTACTACTCCCTCAGTGCTCCTTTTTGCTCCCCTAATGCTCGCTCTAAAGCGGCTTTACCCCCTTTCCCGAACGTAATCATATTGGTCCTCAAAGCTTGTGTTTAGTGCTATTACCTAGCTATGCCCCCATTTGCCATGATCAAGCCACATGCCTCCGGCTGTTATGCTCGACACTCTTAACCGTCTCCAAAGGTCTCCCTGGTTTCAGCGTATCTGATCTCAACATACCTGAACTCCGCCAGCCGTGGGAGATGGATGTTGGGAAGCCAGTGCACACCGCTAGCGGCAGTGAGTTCATGCTTCCGCCGCCTATTGACTGTGCTTCTTTCAATAATGAGTTTGGGATACCCGTTCTAGCTGACTATCGTCAAGATATCCTCACCAAAGTTCAGATTGGCGACGGCGAAGAAGACTTTATTTAGACCGGGATTGGTACAATGAAAGCACGATGTACTTTGTGGCGTCAACCAAAAAGCTTTGAAAGGGAGGCTTGGTGCTAAACCGCCTCAATATATGAATACAAAAAAGTCCAAGAACCTTGGACGTACCTGGAATCGCACCGGGGACCACTCCCACGTATGGTGCCACACGGTGGTGAGCTTGAAATGCGAAGGGAGTATTGTACCACTAAAGCATGCGCCCGATACGGAACATTTGTCTAGAACGGTTCATCGATTCCAGACTGACACCTGGGAACATCAAAACACCCTGGCCAAGGCGTAGATATCCTCAGGCGTATTAAAAGTGTGGGCCGCTGTCATTGAGCGATAGGTACATCTGGGTGGACACCTCTTGTGTCAAGCCCGGATATTATAAGAACACCTCTAGAGTTAACAAATTAAACAAATCAGTCGGAACTCTCTTTTTATCGTTTACGTGCCTTAATCTGAGATATCCACTTTCAATGTTTGGGTCTATGGTCTTCTTGTTTTTCCGCAAGATGCCATACTAGAAAGAGGATGTTTCTTCACGATTGTACGAGTAAAAAGGTAAATATAAATTGGACTTTTGTCCCAAATGTCCGTGCAATTTCTACCCAGGGAATGCTGCCATTGTCGCTTGTTTCCCGACCTGTGAGATTCTTGGGAGGGTGATCAGAAACATGAAGAGCATGTCATTTGAATCCGAGGACAAGCCGAGCTGCTAGCCTACCAATATGCACGACTATACACTTCGTGTAAGTTAGATGAATGGTGAAGCACCACTAAATTAGTAGCGATTAGAGCCTGAAGGACCTATGTGAATACATAATGTCCCTTCTCTCATGTTCCCTTGACTCAACAACTATAGTATCATCTTGGATGAGCTAGAAGACCCCGGGCGTGAGGGGTTTAGACATTCTCCTCTCTCTGCCGCCCAACCCTCGAATCCTTTCGAAAATTTCGCAATCAGGGTTCTCATGGCATGAACACAGCTGGTTCGGCGCATGGGTCATCAGTAACAGACGGCTCGAGGTTTTTGTCAACAGGTTACTTACTACGTTCTGTAACGAGTATCTCCGGAATATATCACCATGCCCTTCATGTCCCATCTCCTATATCGGACGTTAGAGACGATTACTACAGTGCTCTTTGTAGGCAACAAATTTTGACTTACAAGCAGTAGAGTATACTTCGGTCCTCCTGGTCCTCTTCCGGCGCAGCGATTGGGGAATGCCTGAAGTAAGCTTCCATGAAAGGTTTTCCAATCTTGTGTCGATCTAATCGCCATGGTGCAAGGTCCCCTATTCTCTTAGCGGTGTCATAGAGCAGTCGACGGGTTTGTCTTACACTCATTGTGAGCGTGGAGCCAAGTAGCGTCGTATAAGACGGGCCCGCTAGTCGCAGCATCTACTGAAACATTGCCGGAATATAGGTCCCCGTGTACCAGACTTGGTTTTATCTGCCTGCCTCCAGTCTCTAGCGGGCGCAGTAATCGAGGAATGACTTTGCTGATCGTCTGGTCTAAAAGCGCTCTCAACTCCGCATCAGGCCCTTGCGATTCTTCTATCATCGCCATCAATTGCTGCATTGATTTGGTGAAAAAGTCCTCCCAGGAATCCGTCCAGGCGGTGTACTGAGGCATTTGGCCCATGAATTTTGGAATGGAGAACCCATATTTACCATTAGGTGAGACTCCCTTTGTGTGAAGCTCGGCAATCTTAGCAGTAAAGGTTTGAATATCTGCGTAGATTTCGAGTCAGCATTTGCAAGAGACCCGAAGGCATTGAGGAACGATGATGCTCGGTCCCGAGACATTCTTCGGAACCTAGTTGAATCTTTATGAACGGGGTGAACAAATCTAAAAAGTACAAACCGGGTACTTCGTCTATCATGTCGATGAAACGACATATGAAGAAGTGTACGTTTGGATTTGAAGCGTAGGTACCCCATCCAACAGGTTCAGGAGTGGCGTCGGGGATAGTTTTATGCAGAGCGGTCATTGAGGAAAACTCGCCGGACACCATGGCTCTTCCTACGTCCCCTTGCGCAACCTGTACATTTCGTGCTTTGTCAGTTTCGAGAATACCTCGTACAGGGGTCGAACGGCACGGATGGGCGTCGCAAACCTTCATGAAATATGGCAACAGGGAACCATCTGCTTGCTTCGTCTCAACTTTGGCTGTCCGTGTCCAGTAACTGGCTCTATGGGGGAAGACGCCATTGACTTCAGTGCCTCTCGGAAGCTCTGGTCATCTCACATGAGTTACCACACTATGTCGTAGCCATCCAGTAGAGTCTCACCTGCCAGAACATTGTCGTCCACAAATTGTATCCATTTCTCATCCACCTCATTCTCTCGGTTCCAAAAGAGCTTCCTGTCTTCTTGTGCCATGACTCTGCAAAGCCTATCTTCTTATATCAAAAAACCTTCCATGAACAGGAATTCGAGGCTGAAAGTGGGATCGGATACTCGCTTTTACCCCCCTGTGCAACCTGACTCTAGCCCTTCTCAGGATACACTCTCCCAAAAACAATTAGCTGTGGCATTAGCGGATATGTTGCATAGGTATAAATACGATTAGGGATCTTACCCAGTACACACTTATTTATCCGCAAATGCTACTGCACCAACCGGGAAGCCACAGCCGGTGCTCCTGTAGATACTATTATTGCACCAAATCGGTAGGAAGCCAAGCTGTCTCCTTCGCAGGCGGCCTCGCCAGACTTTCTATGAAGGCGAGCGCGCGATAGCGCCGCTTTTGATGCAACATATCCTAGGTCTTTGCCAATACCCAGTTGTAATGGTTAGAACTTTTTCTTTCTATTCTTTAGCTTCATTCTCGCATCCATGTACCCCACTATAACTAGACTCTCGCTCAGCCCGTGACAACCATTGACAGGATAGACGAGATACCTGAGGACATCAGCAGGATGACGCCTCGGAGGTATTGCCACAGTACAGGTCCACAGGCGAGAGCACTTGCTGCCACGCTTGAAGAGAAGGCATGGATAGGGAGCTAGGCTTGTCAGTGAATCAATCGGCCCACGGGGTATGAAAATTGATTGAAAATGATCAATGAGTCGTATCAGTAGCCTGCATGGACGTTAGCACAGATAAAAGACTCGGTGCGCTTCGTTGAACAGACCTGTATCACCATACACAGAGCTAGGTGCTTGTGTTCATACTGCTCACTCGAGTCACCCATAGGCTTTGTCAGGATAACGTTCAGTTCTAGAGAGCCTTTGATCGTACTGCTAGGGATGTAGCTAACGCTTTTAAAGTTGGCATACACTATGTTGTCTTGTATGATAGGAGCTCGACGGTTTTCAGCGCCGTTTACCCATCACTAATGCGTTGAGAACCTGCCAACCAAACTAGGCTCCTTCGACTGCGCTGCTAGTATCAAACTCGACATTTCTCTCTCCTACATCAGCCATGGCCAGTACGGCATTGGCAGCAGGTCCAGGCCATGTCTCTCGGACGTAGGCAGCCACCATATCCAGGCCGTTAGTGATACCAGCTATACCATGTCAACTTCATTTCTCCCTAAGTCGGATTATTGTTGGACGTAGAAGGAGCCACGTACCGCTACACCATATATCTCCATCGTTCACCCATCGCCTCTCCACCCACTTCACCTCCGGAAACTTCTTCTGCAATATCCCGGTAGTCAACAGACCCCTCGGCCCCGTCGCCGTCCGCCCGTTCAGAATTCCCGCATGACCGGCCAAAACTACTCCCGTACAGATTGTCATCACGGTACACCGGTCATTCTCCGTATGTGCCCTTAGAAATTTCGACACCCGCTCACTAGGCACCTCTCTCGGATCCGGTCCTGGGACCAGCATGATATCGACTTTACCCGGAGCGACGATTGGGTCGTCAAGACCGGTTGTGACGCGCAGACCAGCACTGGCGGTCAATTCGTGGATACTGGGTGCGCCGGCTTCGGATACATAGGTTATTGTCATGGACACGCCGCTGTTGATCACGGGAGCGGGAAATTGGCATGCGGTCAAATATTCCGGCGTCAACATCGAGAAGAGATCGGTTGGAGCAAGGTCGAGGAGCTGGACTTCCCCAGCGAGGAGGACGGCAATATGAATTGAGGAAGACGAAGTTGAGTTTGCCATTCTGGTCGTAAAGAGACACGGTCCCCTTCGCTTTGCTGCATGGAATGAACTGCGCGCTTAAAACGAACGTTGAACGCTGTCGTGTTGTTGTATTTATATTGAAGGAATGAGTGCTCTTCAATGGCTGTGGGTTCAGAATGTGTCCGGCAGCCGAAAGTAGATAAATTGAGGGGTCCAAGCTTCCAGGCAGCGACCATTCGACTGGACCAGAACCATGGAATATGTCCATGTCTAACCAAAATGGTAAAATCTTCGCAAAACACCTCATGTTTGGGCTTGTCTCTTCCATTGTTGGGATAGATACTTGTCCATGTCTAACCGAAATGGTAAATCTTCGCAAACTACCTCATCCTTGGGCTTGTTTCTTCCTTTGTTGGGACTAGATACTTCTAATTAGGTTCGATTCCTATTGGCGCTGGTTTTCAGTATCGTGGGAGCCTGATACGGCCACAATGGTACCGGCTTGGGTTGGTATTCTTGTTTTCCGCTAGTCCCAGGCTGCTGCCTAGACTTTGCCCTTTCCCATTAGCAGTAGTAACTTTTGCAATCTTTAGATAGATGGCTAGAACGAGGATTACGATAGGCTAAAATCGTCAGCGTAGGGGAAATCAGACGGTGCAAAGAAGTCGAGCTCCCAACGGACATGATATGTGGCACAGAGAATGCCTGCTGGGTCCTCAGCATACCGCGCTAGTTCATCCTTGGCTGCTTCGAATGGATCAGAGTAGACTACTTGACGGACCAGAGTGAGGAACTAACCCATTGCTTCACTAAGGGACTCCACAAAACCTTAACCTCTTCCAAAGCTATTCTGGGAAGCCTCCAACAAGGCGGAGGCCTCGAACCAGATCGACGGCCCATGTCAGAAAAGTCCTGGTCACTGCGAGGCTCGGGGCCAAAACAACCGCGATCAAGTCGATGATGTGCCTCAAAAATTTGGTGTTGAGTTGTGGAGCCCTCGGTTTGAGCTCCGTCGGGATCGGGCGTCACCAAAGATTTCGGTGTCCCCAATCGACTCTCACGGTGGGACAGCAGCAAAAGGGTCTCGACCCTTGTCCATCCCAATGCTGGCATGGAAGTCTAGGGCGAGAAGTCTAAGCTGCAGCACACCGCGTCGCTGGCGCTTCGGTGCTTCATAGCGGTGGATACATAACACACCGTCCTTGATGCTCAGTGTTGGTCATATTTATAAGCCGATCGCAAGGAACGGCAGTGCTCGGTGACGGTGACCCGTGAAAAGGGGGGTTTCAACTGGCCGAGGCATCCGTATTATTGATCTATTCGAATCAAATAGTTCCGGAGCCGACTTTCATTTCCTCACCAGTATCCTATCACAGGGTTCCAGCAAATCGAAACGTGAGTCCTTGGACTGTCCCGCTCTCCATCATGATAGAACATCTTACTACCTCATACTTCTCCGTCTCGTAGAGTAGTAAAGCCTCCTCCCGCTCCTTCGTAGTGACCCGGTAAGCCGAGCTAGGTACGTAAGATGTCGACGCTCCGTCGATAAGAGCACTATACCTGTCCTGCCATATCTTGACCATACCTCTCGAGATCTTGGCAGGTACTAAGAGAGGATGTTCTCCCTCGGGTAAGGAGAGGAGGCCTGTGAGGAAAGCGCTGTCTGTAAGTGTGCCGTAGAAGAAGTACCATACAGGATATTCGTCTTGAAGTGGCGAGAAGGATGTCTGCGAGCAATTCGGTCGATGCTGTGGAAGAGTCGAATCTATTCCTAATGTCGGATGTATCGATGTCGCTGCCAGATCTTTCTTGGCTTTCGATAGGCGGACGAACGTGGGAATGAATGTGGACTTCTGTTGAAGGAGCCAACTCTCGATAGCTTGTTTGATGTTGCTATCGATGCGGCAGAAGACCGAATCTCCAGTCTGGGAGGATGCCTGAATGGCCTGAGGCGGTTCTGGCAATTTGGCTGCAGCTTGAATTTTCTCAGGTGTACTCAATACGCCTTTGAGTAGGACAAGGTAAGTAGGACTGGCCTCAGAAGCACAAATGCTGGTGGTGACACGTTGATCGCGGGACGCCCTTATTCTGCCGCCCATTTTAATCTCATGCTCGTAAGCCTTCCGGGAGTATCCTTGAGCCTCCTTTTGTGATTCAACCAGAGCCCAAAGGTCGTCTGATACCTTGCTCCGCGAATAGTCGTTCTCCTGACTGGTAATCTGCTCGACGGCTTCGGCATAAGTGTATGCAAATAATTCTTGCCATCTTGCGATTTCCTCTTTGTCAGGTTCAATATCTGCATCGCACTCATCTGCTACATTAGTAGCCATGTTCTCGAGCTCGTCGAAGAGGTCCATGCTGATAAGGTACCGATGAATGTTCAAGGTGGGTGGCGCTTGGAGCTCGAAAGATCACTGACGAATGGAGGGGAGTTGAAGGAGGATCGAAGACTAGACCGACCATGGTTATGTGACTAACCGATGGCTGGTGGGCTAGGAAAGAAATAGTAAAAGTTGCAGCATTAAAAGTGTGACTCATACGAAAGACAAGAAAAACCGTTGGAAAGTTTCTATGAAATTTACGACATCCCAGTGTTTTCGCTAAGACATGCGGCGGCGCCGTTTGCATTGAAATGCTCGATTTAGCCGCAACCAGGCCTGAATGCGAATATATCCTTAGGCTGAGTGTACTGAGAAGAAGTATTGCCGTAGTGCATTTGAGCATCCCATACCAAGTCTATAAACAAGACCTCTCGATACCCTCGGAGGTAATACTATTCTAGACTGGATCCCATGCTGAGTAAGTGAACGACAAGAAGAGACATGGAAAAGTGGTGCCAGCGGGTATATTGCTGCCACGCTTACTGCGACCACTATCAGCAAGGGATGGTTCCCACATTTTGACATCTCATGAGGCAGATTCAAGATCCGTTGAAATATTCTCTTGCACGAGATTGGTATGTGTCAGAGATCTAGGGCAATTCGGCGTTGATAACGGTGCGGGCGTGAGGTGGTATTAGGGTGGTGCTAAGAGCTAATTTGTGCGAATAACATCACCGTTGCTACGATGAGACCGTTCTGCGCTTGCTTAGCATCAGGACAAATCTTTGGCAAACGAGCGATGTCGTAAGGTCGGACTCAGTAACGATATGCCTCTCTATCGTGCTTATGGCAACATCACCCAAGCATAAGGACTTGCTGGTCTTAGTGCAACATATGCATGAATCATGCTGGTCCCGCTCACTTACAGCCAAGAGCTTCACGTACCTCCTTCATGTAACGAGTTCGCTGATCACTTTTATAAGCAGCTCTATCCGCAGATAGACCGGCGAACCCTCTAAGCGGACTCGCTTGAATCAAGGAGCGGGCCACGATTTTTTTTGGATTGTATTCGGGCACATCATAACCCGCAAACGTCAACGTTAAATCGACCCGTTTGACATTCAGCAACAGTGTCCACCGCCTTAGTCGCCGGTCTTGCTCTCTCTTGGTCACGGAGGGTGAAAAGACCAGGGCCGGAGTCCAAGCGGTTTCTGAAGCCTTTCCTAGTAATCAAGCTCCTAGCCCAGGGAATTAAAGCGTCACGTTGACGAAAGCAACATCGACTCTTTGCGAAGAGAGGAAACTATGGGTGGAATAGAGAATCTCGAGCGCCTGGTTGGAGATTTCATGATTCCCAAGGAAGATGCGAGTGAATCCCTTTGTTCCCCATTAGGATCCATTAGGATGCCCATTGTGAATTATAGGTCCTGTCGGCTTGCAATTTTGCGATGGAAGTAGCAGATATTGGTAGGATTGACGCGGGGACCATGTCGCGGGCGGAGGAGGGCGTAGCAGTAGATTGAATCGCGGATTTTGCGGCGAAGGTATAGGAAGGGAAATGGCTAGGAGGGGCCCAGGGTAGGGGGTTGGATGAGCTTCTTCTTCCTCAATGAGACAATGGGATTCAAGTGACTTGTTCGAGCTAGAGCGCATATTTTGGCATTCGCGCGGAGGCGCGTTAGAACTGGAATACCCGCTCACGCCAATGTTTCCCGATTCGACCGAATTCAAAACGTCTTGACAATTTAACATACACGATAAGTAACGTCTTTAGATATCTCCTCAAGACAGTTTTTGGTTATAGTGGATAAACATGTCAAAAAGCTGACCGCTGTGCATAGTTTCCTACAGCAATTTAGGGGGATAATTGGCGTGTTTGACGTGAGGGATGTGCAAGAGTTTTGCAAACGCTATATACCGCCATCGGCCGAAAGAGCGAGACTCCGCTTAGGATCAGCCACGACTTACTTCCCGCTTTTCCTGGAAATACAGGTGGTGATCATCGTAGATTGCAAAACCTTTGACCTCCTTTCTTATTGTTCCTGCGCTTGGCAGCACGGGTTCAATATCAAAATCCAGAAGAAGCTTCACCAAACGTCAGTCAATTGGTCCAAAGAGCGCCCTAGCACTCGCAGACCGAATTCAACAAGGAGGAGAGAGTCCTTTGACCGAAAAGTGTTTCTGACTAACCTGCAGCACCAGCTTACAGCACTCCAGCAGCGCGACGTGCTTCCCTGGGCATTTTCTCGAGCCCCATCCCCACGTGAAGATGAACTGATTTATCCGATTGACTCTTTCACCGCCGGCCAGCCAGCGCGCGGGATTCCAGACACTAGCACCTTCTCCAAAAACCGATTCGTCCCGGTTGATGACTGCGGCGGCCACACCCACGGCTGTCCCTTCGGGAATGATACGGCCATCGGCCAGTACTAACCCTCCACTGCCA
>JAABUW010005119.1_pt1 | contig 17303 bp, 16 predicted proteins | sample 5560081 | NCBI WGS metagenome assembly JAABUW01 (sample SAMN10711882, study PRJNA513363) | rock metagenome | isolation source: Antarctica rocks | place: Antarctica: Victoria Land, Knobhead sud | reverse complement strand
CTCAACGCATGAGTTCAGAGACACGGCCTAGTACTACAGTTGCAGTTAGTTTGATCTTCTGCGGCGTGTCGTCTTGATGTTGCTCGTTGGCTGCGCAGTCTGGGTGCGGTGGCTGATCATGTTGGGGTGGCGGAGGTAGTGGGCTGGGCGGCGGGCCTGGAGGAGGTGCACGAGCGGATCGCGTCGCGGTTCTCGCGGTCCGAGCCGCGTGAGCGGGTCATGGCGTATCTGCGTGGGCTGCTGGCGCCGTTGGAGCGCAAGAACGGCTGGACGCTGGCTGAGTTGGCCGGTGAGTCCAGCCCGGATGGGATGCAACGGCTGCTGGCGACGGCGGACTGGAACCCCGACCGGGTCCGTGATGACCTGCGCGACTACGTGGTGGAGCACCTGGGCGATCCGGGCGCGGTGTTGGTGGTGGACGAGACCGGGTTTTTGAAGAAGGGCAGCCGATCGGCGGGGGTGGCCCGGCAGTACTCCGGCACTGCGGGCCGGGTCGAGAACTGCCAGATCGGGGTGTTCTTGGGCTATGCCAGCCCGGCCGGTCACACGTTCCTGGACCGGGAGCTGTACCTGCACAAGGCATGGGCCCAGGACCGGCCGCGGTGTGAGCAGGCCGCCGTGCCCGAGGACGTGACGTTCGCGACCAAACCTGAGCTGGCGATCGCGATGCTCACCCGCGCCTTGGACGCCGGGGTGCCGGCCAGGTGGGTCACCGGCGATGAGGTATACGGCCAGCACCCCGGCCTGCGCGCGTTCTTGCAGACCCGTGGGATGTCCTACGTGCTGTGCGTGGCGAGTAACCAGTGGGTCTGGGTCGACGCCCAACCGGGCAGTGCCGGCGCTGGCGGCCTTGGGGGACGTCGTCAGCTGCAGGTGAAGACCCTCGCCGCCACCGTGCCGCCCCGGGCGTTCAAGAAGCTCTCAGCGGGCCAGGGTGCGAAGGGCCCGCGGGTCTACTCCTGGGCCCGTACCCCGGTCCACCTACCCGGGCAGCCCGAGGGCGCACCCAAGTCTGGCTGGCTGCTGATCCGCCGCAGTCTGGTCGACCCCAGTGACTGCGCCTACTACCTGTGCTCAGCCCCGGTAGGGACAACCTTGGCCACCCTGGTCGCGGTCGCCGGGAAACGCTGGGCCATCGAGGAAACCTTCCAGACAGGCAAGGGAGAAGTCGGCCTGGACCACTACCAGGTCCGTCGCTACGACGGCTGGTACCGACATATGACCCTCGCGATGTTCGCGCACGCCTTCCTCACCGTCACCCGCGCCGCCAGCGCGGGAAAGGGGGGGCATCAGATCCCGACGAGGACCTCATCCCGTTCACCGTCCCCGAGGTCCGCCGACTCCTGAGCAAGCTGATCTGGAACCGCCCCGCCACCCCGACCGCGGTACTCGACTGGTCGCTGTGGCGCCGACGTCACCAAGCCCGCGCTCGACGATTCCACTACGCCGCCCGCGGCGCTTCCCTCTAAGTGCGGCTGTAGTACTAGCAGCTAGACGCCCACAGCCAGCGCTGTCTCGGCCGCGGATCGGCTCGCCTCGAGCCACGCGTCGACCAACGAGAGGCGCGTACGCCGCTCGAGCAGGTCCTCCGCCGTCAGCGCCCCCTCCGCGGCGACGCCCCAGGCGAGCTCACCGGTGAGCACGGGGACACCCGGCACCACCGGCTCCGTGCCCAACGCCGCGACCTGCTCGGCTTCGCCGCCGTACCGCCGGACCAGCCGGTCGGGGACGTCGCTGGTGACACGGCCGGTCGCGCCGACGAGGGGCAGCGACGTCGTCCGGCACGGCACGTCGGTGAGCCGGTCGACGACGTCCTGCGCCATCCGCCGGTACGTCGTCAGCTTGCCGCCCAGCACCGTCCACAGCCCGTCGGCCCCGTGCACGACCGCGTGCCGGCGGGACAGGTCAGCGGTCCGCCCCTCGACGCCGGCGAGCAGCGGCCGCAGGCCGGCGAACGACCCAACGACGTCCGCTCGCGACAGCGGCCGCTCCAGCCCACGCGACAGCGTGGCGAGCAGGAAGGCAATCTCGGTCTCGTCGGCGCTCGGCACGTCCGGCAGCGGACCGTCGACAGCGTCATCGGTCAGCCCGACGTAGACCAACCCGTCCGGGTGCGGTAGGGCAAAGACGTAGCGATTGCGCTCCCCAGGCACCGCCACGGTCATCGACGCGGTCGGATTGCCCAGCAGCACCGCCGGAAGGACGAGGTGCACCCCCTTGCTCGGCCGCAGTTGCGTCTCGGGGGCGAGGCTCGCGGCCCAGACGCCGGTCGCGTTGACGACCGTGCGCGCGGTGACCTGTGCGGTCGCGCCCGTGAGCTCGTCCCGGATGGCACCGAAGCCGTCAAGCGCAGTTGTCCGGGTCAGGATGCGGACGCCGTACGACGCCGCCGTACGCGCCAGTGCCACGACCAGCCGCGCGTCGTCCTCGAGCTGGCCGTCCCAGTTGAGCAGCCCGCCGCGGAGCCCGGCGCGCCGGACAGCAGGCGTCAGTCGCACCGTCTCGGCGACGCCGATGCGGCGCGGCCTGGGCAGCGCCGATCGCGGGGTGCCGGCCAGCAGCCGCAGGACGTCGCCGGTGCGATGGCCGGCGTCGAACAGCACACCGTCCATCGGCCCGATGTCGTCGCCGAGCGGCACCACCATGGGCAGCGGCCGGACCAGATGAGGGGCGGTACGGCAGAGCAGGACGTCGCGCTCGCGGGCGCTCTCCAGCGCGAGGCCGATGTCGCCTGTCGCCAGGTAGCGCAGGCCGCCGTGGACGAGCTTGGACGACCAACGGGAGGTGCCGTGAGCGAGGTCGTTCTTCTCCACCAGTGCCACCGCGAGGCCGCGGCTGGCAGCGTCCAGCGCCACGCCGCAGCCGGTGACGCCGCCGCCCACGACGAGGACGTCAAACGTCGCTGACGTCAGCTCGTCGAGCTCGCGCGCTCGCCGCTCCCGCGTCAGGTGCGGCCCGCTCACGGCGTGAGGTAGGCATCGAGCAGGTGCCGGAGCTCGGCGCCCACCGGCTGCCCGTCCACCACCCGCGCCGAGAAGACGAACGACTGCGCCGTCAGCTGCAGGCAGGTGGCGGCGAGCGCCGGATCGACAGCGCGGATGCTGCCGTCGCGCTGCCCCTCCTCGACCTGCGCGGCCACCAGCGCGATGGCCGCCTTCTGAGTCGAGCCGAACCTGTCGACCACCAGCGGCAGGAGGAGCTCTGGATCGAGGTCCAGCACTCGGCGGTAGAGGGGATGCTGGACCAGCTCCTCCACCGTTCGAACGCCGGCTTCCACCAGCCGCTCCCGCGCGGTGGGCCGGTGCGCGACGGCCTCGCGAGCCTCGTCGATCAGCGCGACCAGCTCCCGCGTCAGCAGCTCGGAGACGATCGACTGGAGGTCGCCGTACTGCCGGTAGACGGTCATCCGACTGACGCCGGCGCGGCGGGCGACGTCCGCGAGCGTCGTGCGTTTCAGACCGACGTCCATGACGCAGGCGCGGGCGGCCGCCAGTACCGGGTCGGCGGTGTGACGTTGTGACGTCATGTGTCACACTGTACGCCATGGCAGCTGATGGCATGGCTCCGTCCGGGTGGGGCGACCCGTCGCGCCGGCCGGGGCTGCCATCGCACGCCCGGGACTGGCTGCACCGCGAGATCGGCACGACCGGCATCTCCCTCCCGGTGCCGATCACCCTGCCGGCTGGCCGGCTGTCCCGGAACGACCGCGCCGCCCTCGGCGCCTTCGGCCTCGCCGACGACCCCGCGACCCGGATCCGGCACGCGGCCGGACGCAGCTACCTCGACCTGATGGGCCTGCGCAGCGGCGTGGTCGACGCCCCCGACGCGGTGCTGGTGCCGGCTTCCTCAGCCGAGGTCGCCGAGCTGCTGCGGATCTGCAGCGAACGGCGCATCGCGGTGGTGCCGTTCGGCGGCGGCACCTCCGTCGTCGGCGGTGTCGCGCCACTGCGGGGCGGCTTCTGCGCTGTCGTCGCTGTCGACCTGCAACGCCTCAACCGGCTGCTGTCGGTGGACTCGGAGGCGCTGACCGCCACTTTCGAGCCAGGAGCCCGCGGACCGGCCGCGGAGGCGCTGCTCAACGCGCAGAGCCTGACGCTCGGGCACTTCCCGCAGTCCTACGAGTACGCCTCCCTCGGCGGCTACGCCGCGACGCGTTCCTCCGGCCAGGCGTCGACGGGCTACGGCCGCTTCGACGAGCTCGTCGTGTCGTTGGTCGTGCAGACGCCGGCCGGCGAGCTGCGCCTGGGCCGCGGTGCCGCGTCCGCAGCCGGCCCGGACCTGCGCGCGCTGCTCGTGGGCTCGGAAGGAACGCTGGGGATCATCACCGAGCTGACGCTGAAGGTGCGCCCGCTCGCCATCTCGAGCCGCTACGAGGCATTCTTCTTCCGGAGCTGGGCCGACGGCGTCTCGGCGCTGCGCGAACTCGAGCAGATGCGTATCGCCCCGGACGTCGCGCGGCTGTCGGACGGAGACGAGACCCGGGTGCAGCTCGCGCTGGCCGGCACGTCGCGGGTGCAGCGGCTCGCCCTGCGGGCGCGGGGCGCGACCTGCATGGCGGTGCTCGGCTGGGACGGCGAGTGGAGTGCCAGATGCAAGGCTGCGGTCGTCGTCGTACGGCGGCATCGGGGCTTCGCGGTCGGGACGAGCGCCGGCGAGAAGTGGCGGGCCGGCCGCTATGACGGCCCCTACCTACGGGACGACCTCCTCGACGAGGGCGTGCTGGTCGAGACGCTCGAGACCTCTGCGCGCTGGTCGACGTTGATCGCCACGCACGCCGCGGTGCGGACGGCACTTCTGGGTGCCCTGCCGGGCGCGGTGGTGATGTGCCACGTGTCGCACCTCTACCCGCACGGCGCGTCGCTCTACTTCACCGTGTTCGGCAAGCAGGACCCGGAACCGGCCGCGCAGTGGCAGCGGGCGAAGCGCGCCGCCTCTGACGCGATCGTCGCCACTGGTGCCACCATCACCCACCACCACGCCGTCGGCGTGGACCACCTGCCGTGGTTGACAGCCGAGATCGGACCGCTCGGGGTCGACGTCCTGCGTGCCGTGAAGTCCGTGCTCGACCCGGCTGGGATCCTCAACCCTGGCAAGCTCATCCCCTAGGAGGACGCGTGGCGCGCAGGATTCAGCTGGTCGTCAACCCATCCGCGGGCGGCGGGCGGGCGCGCAAGCTGCTGCCGGCGGTCGAGGCGACCCTTCGGTCGGCGGGGCACGACCTGGTCATCACACCGACGCGTTCGCTGGAGCACGCCGACGAGCTCACCGCCGCCGCCGTCGCTGACCAGCGGGTGGTCGTCGCCATGGGAGGCGACGGCATCGTGGGCCGCGTAGCCGGCACGGTCGCCGCGACCGGCGGCGTCCTCGGCGTGCTGCCCGGCGGCCGCGGCAACGACTTCTGCCGCGCCGTCGGCATCCCGCTGGCCGCGGTCGAGGCGTGCGCGGTGCTGTCGACGGGTGAGGAGCGGCCGATGGACCTCGGCTACGCCGGCAGCACAGCGTTCGTCGGCGTCGCCTCCATCGGGTTCGACAGCGACGTGCAGGAGCGAGTGCTCACCAGCAGACTGCCGCTGGGTCAGCTGGTCTACCTCTACGGCTCGCTGGCGACGGTGGCCAGCTGGAAGCCGGCGACGTTCATCTGCCGCGTCGACGGCGAGCCGCTCATGGTGACCGGCTGGTCGGTCGCGGTCGCCAACTCCGGGAGATACGGCGGCGGCATGCGTCTGGCGCCAGACGCCTCGGTCGAGGACGGGCTGCTGGACGTCGTCAGGACGTCGGCGACGAGCCGACGTACCTTCCTGCGCGCGCTGCCAAAGGTCTTCACGGGGACGCATGTCGACGAGCCCTCGGTGTCGGTGCGACGCGCCACAACGGTGGAGCTGGCCGCGGACCGGCCGTTCCGGGTTTTCGCCGATGGCGAGCCGGTGGCGACGCTGCCGTGCACCGTCACGGTCCGCAAGGGCGCGCTGCGCGTCGTACTGCCGTCGCGCTAAGCCGATTGGCCCTCCGTCAGACGAGGACGGCGGCGCGAGCCACCGCGGCTTCGTCCCGAGCCATCTGCGCGAGCACCTCGGCCGGCAGGGTCTCGTCGAGGTCGAGCATCGCGCGGCACAGCTCGAGCCGGTCTGCCGCGACCTCGAGCGGCTCGCCGTCCGGCCAGACCGCGTCATAGCGGGCGAACGCTGCCACCAGCCGCTCTTCTGCCGCAAGCCGGACAACCGTCATGTCGGCAGCCTCGCCCGTGGCCCGGCCCTGGTCAATGACTCGAAGTGCCCAGGTTGAGCCGGCGGGGACGGGCCACAGCTGTCCGCCGTCCGAGCAACACCGTGATCTTTTGAGTACGGGATCGCTGCGCGAAACGCCGAGCGTGTCGCGCAGCTAAGCCCAGATGACGCGGGGGACGATCACGATCACCAACGTCGGGACGTTCGGCGTGGACAACGGCACGCCGATCCTCAACCCCGGGGAGAGCGCGATCCTGTGCTTCAGCGCGGTCCGGCCGACGCCGTGGGTGGTCGACGGGCAGGTCTGCGTGCGGCAGGTGACCCAGCTCGCGCTGTCATTCGGCCACCGGTGCGTCGACGGTCAACTCGGCTGGCAGTTCCTGTCCGAGTTCGGCCGGCTGCTGTCGGACCCGACCATCGCGCTAGCCTGGGGCTGACCACCCACCTGCGGGGTATTATCCCGGCACCCGACGACAGGAGCAGCTCATGACCAGCGATTCCGACCCCGACGACGGTGACACAGCCATCGGGGGAGGCTCGGGTGGCGGCGGCACTCTCGGGACGCCCAGCAGCGACTCGGCCGAGGCCCCGCCGAGCCAGGACATGGACGAGAACATGATCGTGAGCGGGGGCGGCATTGCTCGTCCCTCAGAGGACAGCGGGGGCCAGTGAGGCCCTGAAGGACCGGCGCGGCGACGGGCCCGGCCCCCGTGGAGGGGAGCCGGGCCGTGGTACGAACAGGATCTCGTAGACGCCGCGGTCGCGCGCGACGCGCTGCGATGAACTCGCGCTCGACGGCGCGCTCCGGCGAGCGCGCCCCTGTCGCTTTCCGCAGTTATTGTCCCGCATGTCTGCACTACGGCAAGTGAATGCAGCGGGACACAGCTTGAGCTGAACGCCGTAATGCTTTGGCGGCGGCGAATGACGCGCCGACCCGGCCGGTGTTCGGGCTGACCACGGTCGCCATCCGGTCGAACCGCCACTGCTTCGGGACACCCCCGAGTCGGCCGGAGACCGCGTGCAACGCCTCGATCAGGTGCCGCTGGTCCTCAATGTCGGCCAACACCGCGCGCCACTTGCCTGAGGACGGCAGCGACCCGACCAGCAGATGCGCGAGGTCACCGCAGTGCCAGTGCGCGGGCGGGTCCGGGAGCTCCAGCCAGTCCCACTGAATCTCCTCACCCGGCGGGTGCTCGATGGACCACGATGTCGGGCAGCGGAGGCAGCCGACAGCCGGCGACCCACCAGTCCTGCGCGCGGCAGACAATCCAGGCCAGTACGGCCTCCTGCTGCTCACGACCCTCGTCCAGCCTGGAGCGGAGGTCGCCATCCGCAGTTCTGTCCCCGTCGCCGTTTCCGTAGGTGTGCGGAAAGGGCACCAGGGCAAGTCGACGCCAAGTACCGTGGTCGGTGTCGGTGACCAACGGCCGGTGGTTCGTGGTGACCACCGCGTGCGCGTCGGGTTGAAGCGATCCAACCGTGGCCGGCCGGGTCGGTGCTGCGGTACGTCAGGGTGCCGACCGCCGCACTGCTTACTGGTAGGCCTCGCTCCAGTTTCCACCACCTCTCTTGCCCAGTTCGGCGACGACCGCGACGGGTCGTCCACCGGGGGACTCACGGTTGCCGGACTTGCCCGTCATACCGGGCAGACAGCCGACGCCATCCGTAGGCAGGGTTGCGGCAGATGGCGGCGAAGGAGTTGGTCGTGAAGGTAGACGGTTTGTGGTTCCGCGCGGCTTGGCACCCGGAAGCGGTTGCCCAGGAACTGGAAGTGGCCGATGTGCCAGCCAAACGTCGAGCCCGGCACCAGCAGGGACGGGTCCAGAACTTACCGCGGGGTGGCTGTCGAGCGCCTGCTCGACCTCGATCGACGCGATGTTCTCCCCGCCCGAGATGATCACGTCCTTGGAGCGGTCGCGAGCTCGATGTAGCCGTCGGGGTGCATGACGGCGACGTCTCCCGTGCGGAACCACCCCTGGTGCTCAGCCTCACGCGTCGCCGGCTCGTCGCGGTAGTAGCCGAGCATCACGTTGTTGCCGCGCAACAGCACCTCGCCGACCGACTCGCCGTCGGTGGGGACGTCCTGACCGTTCGACCCGAGCACGCGCAACGGCTGACTGACCAGATTAGCGACGCCCTGCCGCGCTTTCAGCCTCGACTGCTCCGCCGCGTCGAGGTCGTCCCACTCCGGCTTCCACTCGCACAGCGCGGCCGGCCCGTAGCTCTCAGTGAGCCCGTACAGGTGCGTGACGTCGAAATTGAGCTCGGCCATGCGAGCCAGTAACGCTGGGGACGGGGGCGCCCCGCCGGTCGCCACCGCCACCACACGCTCGGCGGGACCAGCGTCGGCCCACGGCCCGTTGGCAAGGCCGGTCAGTACCGTGGGTGCGGCGCACAAGTTGGTGACGCCCTCCTCGCGGATTGCCTGCCAGATCGGCTCAGGATCGACCTTGCGCAGCGCGACGTGCTCGGCTCCGACCGCCGTCACCGCCCACGGGAAGCACCAGCCGTTGCAGTGGAACATCGGCAGCGTCCAGAGGTACGTCGAGCGCGCGCTGAGCCCGGTCTGCGCGGCCATCGCGAGCGCCTGCAGGTACGCGCCGCGGTGCGAGTACATGACGCCCTTGGGCCGCCCCGTCGTGCCGCTCGTGTAGTTGATCGACAGCAGGGTCGAAGGGTGAGCGGTCCTCGACCTGGCTTCTTCGTCGACGCGTCGAGGAGCGAGCCCATGACGAGCACCCTGCCCAGCCCGGTAGCCGTGGACGAGCAGCGGTCCCCTCTTCCGAACGACCTCTACCGGTTCGATGAGTTGCTCACCGAACAGGAACGCACCATCCGCGACCGTGTCCGGTCGTGGTGCGACACAGCGGTCATCCCGGTCGTCAACGACTACTGGGACCGTGCTGAGTTCCCCTTCGAGCTAGTGCCGGGCTACGGACAGCTCGGTGTCGCCGGCGGCGCCCTGCGCGGGCCGGGGTGCCCGGGCATGACCCCGCTCGCCGAGGGACTGGTCGCGGCCGAGTTCGCACGCGGCGACGGGAGCATCAGCACCTTCAACGTCGTGCACAGCGGGCTGGCGATGGCCGCCATCGGGCTGCTCGGGTCCCAGGAGCAGCAGGAACGGTGGCTGCCGTCGATGGCGAGAGCCGAGCAGCTGGGCGCCTTCGCGCTGACCGAGCCGGACCACGGCTCGGACGTCGTGCGACTGGACACCCGCGCGCGCCGTGACGGGGGCAGCTGGGTGCTCGACGGCGCGAAGCGGTGGATCGGCAACGGCACGATCGCGGACCTGGTCGTCGTGTGGGCCCGGGACGACGACGGGCAGGTGGGTGGGTTCGTCGTCGAGCACGGCGAGAACGGCACGCCGGGGTACGACGCGAGCGTCATGAGGGGCAAGAGCGGCAACCGGGCCGTGTGGCAGGCCGAGATCTCCCTGACCGCCGTCCGCGTCCCTGCCGACAACCGGCTGGTGCAGGCCCGGAGCTTCGCCGACACGACGCGTGTGCTGACCAAGAGCCGGCAGAACGTCGCGTGGGAGGGGCTCGGGCACGCGATGGCGGCGTACGAGGCGGCTGTCTCCTACGTGGCCCAGCGCCAGCAGTTCGGCAAGCCCCTCGCAGCCTTCCAGCTTGTGCAGAACAAGCTGTCGCTCATGCTCTCCGACATCGTCGGCATGCAGCTACTGTGCGCGCGTCTCGCGCAGCTGCAGGCCGAGGGCAAGGCGGACCTGCCAACCGCGGCGCTGGCCAAGCTACACACGGCGTCGGCAGCCCGACGCGTGCTAGCCGACGCCCGGGACCTACTCGGCGGGAACGGGCTCCTGCTCGACTACCACGTGGCGCGCCACCACGCCGACATCGAGGCCGTCTACACCTACGAGGGCACGGACACGGTGCAGTCCCTTATCGTCGGACGCAGCATCACTGGGCTCAGCGCCTTCGCCTGACCCCGCAAGAGGCCAGGCCTGTCGCACGAGGAGCCGACCCGTCGGCGTGTGCGGCGGCTTCTGCGGCTTCTAGCGGTCACCGACCACGGTGGTGACCGGCGGCGGGCCGGCGGTACGTCCCCGGCGCGCGCAACCCGCAGGTCGAGCTCGTCGAGCCGGGCGAGTAGGCCCGCAGCTGCTCGGCGACGCGCACGGCCGGGCTCGCGGCCCTGGGCGAAGCGGCTGCCGCGGGCTGCCGCGGATGGCGAGTCGGTCGTTGACGGCCTCGGGCTCGGCCTACAGCTGCGCGGCGCAAGGTGGAACGTGAGCCTGCAGGACCGGATCCGGAGACGGCGGGCGTAGGCGCGCGAGGCCGCTGACTCAGAACCTCAGTCCTCCTTACCCTCCTGGCCGTCCTGGCCAGGGGGGCGTTCGGGCACCTTCTCCTGGTTCTGGGGCGTCCGAGGAGCTGATCCGAGCACCTCACCGGTCACCGGATGCACGTACTGCACGGTGCCATCGAGGTCCGCTTGGTCGACTCGCAGCCGGTGCCGCTGAGGCAGCCTCGCAGCCGGCGGGCGCGTACGAGCTGGACCACCTGATCCCGCTCGAGCTCGGCGGGGACAACAGCGCGAGCAACCTGTGGCCTCAGCCGTACCACGGGGCAAACAGCGCGGATGTGAAGGACCACCTGGAGAACCACCTGCACACGCTGGTGTGCAGCGGGCAGGTCGAGTTGGGCACGGCGCAACAGGCGATGGCGGGTGACTGGCGGGCGGCGGCGGCTCGCTACGGCAGCACCACGGCCGCGTCGTCACCGTCGATCACGACGAGCACGAGTTCTGCTCCTAGCCGGACGGAGGCACCGGTGTGATACGACCTCATAGATCCGTCCTACAAGACACGAGAACGCGACCTGCGCCCACGTCACGCCGGTCCCCCGCCCCCACCCTTGTTCGAAGGAGCCACGTGACCTGGAACGCCACGCCCGGAGGGATGTTTGCCTACGCCTACGCCGTTCACACGCAGCGGCTTGAAGGCAACCGACTGCACCGCGAGGCACTGGCGGAGCGAGCCCTGGAATACCTACTGGCCGTCGACGGTGCCGGCCAAGTGCTGTATGACGCCCTACGCCTGACTCTGGGGCGGGAAGAGACAGTCGCGGCAGATGCCGCCTTCGACACGCCGTCTAGGCAGCTCGTCGATTCAACAGTCGAGGGCAGACCCGACTTCTGTCTAAGGTGGCACGGGAAAGTCGAACTCTCCGTCGATCTGGAACTCAAGGTCGGGGCGCACCTCACTGACGCCCAGGCAAGGGGGGCGTACCTGCCGGACGATGAGGATGCGACGGGAAACAGCTTTTTAGTCTTTGTCGTCCCGTCATACCGCGTAGAAGCAGTGAAAGGACTAATTCAGTCAAAAGATCCTCGAATTAGAATCATGGGCTGGCAGGTCCTGTGCTGCGGGGCCGCGTTGGCCTGCGCCGACGACGAGACCAAGAGGGCATGGACGGCCTTAGGCATCTTCGCGGAGGAGATCGAACATGCCCGGCTCCCGGGGCCACTGAACTGCTCTAGCCTGGTCGACGAAGGGGCCGCAACAATAATAGCCAGGTGGTGGCGCGCCTACTGGGCCATGGCTAAGCGTCCGACCTCTATCAAGATCACCGACGACGTTCGGGTTCCCCAGTTTGAGGTCAAGACGAAGGGTTCGAGAAGATTCAATTTGATTTTTGCCCCTCATGAACGTGCATACTCTTCCCCAATTTGGTTCTACCGACGGGAGGAAAAAGACAATCGCTGGGTGAACGTCAGCCGCGATCTAACTTACACCTCCTGGCATGAGTTTCTGAGCGACAAGGCTTCACCTGTGGATGGCGATGACCAGGGTCTTCCTTACCTCCAACTAGCGGTGGAGAAGATACCGCTACTGACGGGAGAAGCCGCGCAGGCCGGGCGTCTCATCTGGGATGCATGTGAGTTGGTGCGCCGGGTGGCTGTGGGGACTGAGCCAAAGCCTGCTTGGTCTGTCGACGAAGGTGGCTTCAGCCTCACGCACCGTGGCGTTTCGATCTTTAGGGTCGATTTTCGGATCTGGGCTGGAAGTCATTTGGGGGGGCCATTCTCGGTCGCCTCAAAATTGGTTGAAGTGGGCAGAGAGACGTCGACCGCGGGGCTGCTCAGCCGCATCACGGACGAGGTGGAGTCACTACTCACGAAGCCGGACCAAGCTTGCGGTGGCGGCTAACGTAATCCCACGATCCGACCGCCTGAAACGACTCAGAGGCTTAGGTCTACCCTCAGTCGAAACGATCTTGAATAAGAACGTCGCGCAACGGATTCGCGAACTGCTCAAACGACCGAGCAAGGCCGTTGGCGCAGACGAACCGGCAAATGACGCCTCGGATCCGGGGATGTGCGGCACGGTCTGGTTTAACGGGACCTGGCACGAGATAAGTCCTGGGCCAGACTTCGCTAGTTCGACGTCTCGGTAATCGTGTCAAGACTGACCAGCAAGGCCCTGCCGATGGACACCAAACTGCAGCGGAGGCGGGAGTTCAGCGACCTCTGGGCTTTCTCCCCAGTGATCCGGTCTGCCTACATTCTGCCTACATTTGGGCGAGCGGAACGACCAAAGGGGCTCTTCGAACTTGAGGGGGAACGACACGATCTTGTGAGCTCTTGGGTCCCGGGTTGAGACCCGTGGCTCTTTGATGCTTTCGGTGGATTCGAGCCGAGAACATAAGGAGCCACGAGTGAGTCCCGACGGTAGGACCATCTTGTTCGGCCTGCCCGGAGTGGGGATGCGACACGTCGAGCATGTCGCTCACCATCCGCTGCGGGGAAGCAGCTTGCCGGGCACGCCAGCCCGGCTGGTGCATGTGGTGACGACCGACCCGACGGCGGCGTTCTGCCCGGTGTGTGGCGTGGTGTCGAGCTCGGTCCGCCAGCGCCGCACGACCTCGCCGCGGGACGTGCCCTACGGCGAGGAACGCCTCGCGGTCCGCTGGCACAAGGTGCAGTACGCGTGTCGGGAACGGCGGTGTCCCCGCAAGGCCTTCACTGAGCAGATCGCTGAGCTGCCAGCTGGGGCGCGGATCACCCGGCGGTTGCGTCGGCAGGTCGGTGCTGCGGTCGGCGACGGTCAGGCGGTCAGCGTCGCGGGTGCGGGGCTGATGAGCTGGCCGATCGCCCACGCGGCGTTCACCGTGCATGCCGAGGCGCTGCTGACCGGTCCGACTCCCGTGCTGGTGTTGGGCATCGATGAGACCCGCCGTGGCCGGCCTCGTTGGACCCGTTGCGAGACGACGAGCACCTGGGTGAAGCTCGAGCGGTTCGAGACGAACTTCGTGGACCTCGGCGGCCGGCAAGGCCTGCTGGGGCAGGCTTCTGGCCGTCGTAAGGACAACGTCATCGGCTGGCTCGATGAGCGCGGGCAGGACTGGAAGGACCAGGTCCAGATCGTCGCGATGGACCCGTGCGCGACCTACCGCTCCGCGATCCGCCAGGCCCTGCCGAACGCCTTGATCGTGGCCGACCACTTCCACCTGGTGTCCTTGGCGAACAAGGCCGTCACCGAGGTCCGCCGGCGCGTCACTGTGGACACCACCGGGCACCGCGGGACCGCGAAGGACCCGATCTGGGCCAAGCGCACCCGGCTGCTCCGCGCGAAGGAACGCCTGAGCCCGCAGGCGTTCACCAAGATGTGGAACGGCCTGATCGACAACGACCCGTCCGGTCAGATCCTCAGTGCCTGGATCGCCAAGGAGGAGCTCCGCAAGCTCCTCGCGCTGGCCAAGACCGGCGGCGTCCGGCATGACGTCGCCCACCAGCTGTTCCGCTTCAACAGCTGGTGCGCCGGCTCCGGAGTGCCCGAGCTGGAGCGGCTCGCCAGCACCGTCGAAGCCTGGTGGCCTGAGGTCCTGGGCTTCCTGCAGACCGACGTCACCAACGGCGCGACTGAGGCCACCAACCGGACCGTGAAGACGGCGGCGAGGACCGCCTACGGCTTCCGGAACCTCGATAACCAACGCCGACGGGTACGGTTCGCCTGCACCCGGTGCCACCGGGCCACCGACTGCTGAGGGCTACTTCCCCCTCAAGTTCGAAGAGCCACCAAAGGCATGAGCACCAACGTGGTGATCATGCCCTTGACCTGCTGTTTCACTTTGTAGCGGGGGCAGGATTTGAACCTGCGACCTCTGGGTTATGAGCCCAGCGTCCGGCGGCTGAGTACGAGGCTCGCATGCTTCTGCTTGTTCTGGCGAGCGTGCTTGGTGGTTGCTCGTCGGCTCGCCCGAGGCTGTCCGCAGATCCGTGCAGCGGATCCTGAAGAGGCCCTTGTTCTGATCGCACCTAATCGATCGCCAGTCCTCGGATCTCCGGGCCGGGCCACAGAGAGCGCTGGAAGACCTCCTCGAGCTTAGCGATCGTGATCATGTCGGGCCAGCGCTGCCCGTGCAGGACCGCCAGCAAGGTGGTGTGGCTGATCTCGGCCTGACGCGCGACCTCACGCAGAGTGCGATCGCCCATCGCATCTTGGACGGCCACGGCGAACCCTTGCGCGTAGAGCACCAGACGCGGCCCGACGACACGGCCGAACTTCCAGTCCCCGCTGGCCACGTAGCTAGCGGGCTCTCGCAGATTGGGGCGGCTGGACATGGTCAGACGAGCGTAGGTATGCCCTCCGACAAGCAGTGGGCGACTTGCCGTTGGTCTGGTTCCAGACCATACTGCTGTTGTGGCTGAGCATCCAACGGTGGAGGACCTGGTCCGGGCCTTCGTGCCGAAAGGTCCACGGGCGCGCGCCGCTTGGCCCTACACGCATCGGCTGGTTGCCGAAGCTGTCCAGCTCAGCACCCGTTCCACGAGCAACGCCGCGAAGTACCTCAGCCACTTGTCCGACTTCGCGGCGTGGGCGCATGCACAGGGGGTCCCCTTGGTGCTCGAGGCCCTGCTGGACCCCGACGTGATCGAGCGGTACATCGCCGTCGGGATGTCGGGCTCCAAGGACAGCACGCGCGCCACGCGCCGCGCGATTCTGCGTCGGATCGCGCGGCATTGCGCCTCTCCGCCGCAGGATCTGCCCCTTCCGATCGCTTACCGCCGGGTCCGGCCGCCCTACAGCCCGGCAGAGATTCACGGGCTTCTGGCGCTGGCGAGTGCGCAACCCACGGCGAGCCGCCGCCGGACACTGCGCGCCATCCTGCATCTCGGTCTGGGTTGCGGGATCGCTTCACGAGATCTGGCATGGGTGCGTGGACGGGACGTCGAGGAACTGCCCGACGGGGCGGTCAGCGTCACCGTGAGTGGGGGAACGCGGCCGCGCACGGTGATCACGCTGCAGGCACATGAGACACCGCTGCTCAAGATCGCCCGGGCGGCGGGCTGCGACCTGCTGATCGGCGGCAGCGCCCGCGGACGCCGAAACGTCACCCGCGGGCCGCTGGAGCGTGTGGTGGGCGGCGAGGACCTCCCCCGGCTGGAGACCGCCCGCCTGCGGTCGACATGGCTGCTAGCGCACCTGCGCGCCCGTACGCCGCTGCCCGCGCTGATGAACGCAGCCGGGCTCACGACCGTACGACCTCTCGAGGACCTACTGCACCACTGCCCCGTAGACGCGGATGCAGCGCGGGTCGCGCTGCGCACAGCAGGATGATCCGACGCCGAGACGTCACCCGCACCCTTGAGTGGGTCGACGCCAGCGGCGTCCCGGCAGTGCTGGAGCAAGCGCTCCGCCCCACCGGCCGCGGGCGCCCGCGGCAGCTGACGGTCCGGGCGCTGTTGGTCGGGTTGAAGCTCGCCGTGGACAGCGCGAAGACGGCCTGCCTGACCGACGTGTTCCTCGTCTTGACCGAGGGGTTGCCCGAGGCTGTCCAGCACGACCTGGGGGTACGCGACCGCAGGACCGGACGCGTCATCACCGTCCACCAGGTGCGCCGGCTACTCGACAGCATCAAAACCCGCCTAGATCCAGGCGCGAAGACCTCGCCCGAGGACCGCGTCGCGCGGCTCGCTGCCCTGCAGCAGATCCTTGATGACCTGCTTGCCGCGACCATGCCCGCCGAGCTTCCGACCAGCGGCGCGTACGCGGTCGACGGCACCGGCACCTGGTCGTGGGCCCGCGGCAAGGACAAGCAGACCACCGCCGCCGACCCAGACGCCGCCTGGGGCGTGAAAACCAGCAAGTCGGGCAAGCAGGAGCGCTACTTCGGCTACGAACTGCACGCCGTCGTCCGCGTCGGACGCCTCAACGACGACCGCCCCGTTCCCTGCCTGGCAGAGCGCATCGTTGTCACCCCCGCCTCCACCAACTGCTCTGAGGCAGTCCTCCCCGCGATCGCGAAGATGCGCGTCGACGGTCTGCGGCTCCGGGAGGTCATCGCCGATCGCGGCTACACCTACAAGACCGGCTGGAGCCGCGGCCTGCGCGCCCTCGACGTCGACTCCGTCCTGGACCTCCACCCGACCCAGCTCGGCGCCAGAGGCAGCCACGGCGGAGCGCGCTTCATCGCCGGCGTCCCTCACTGCCCCGCCACCCCCGAGGCGTTCGACACCATCGCTCGCCCCGAACGCCTCGCCGCGTCGCCGCCGCTCGAGGTGTTCCTCGGGCAGATCAGTACGCGCGAGCAGTGGGCGCTGCGGCGGGTCGCCGGACCCGACAGCAGCGGGTCCGAGCGGTACGAGTGCCCTGCTCGAGCCGGGAAGCTGCGGTGCCCGCTCGTCCCGCAGTCCATGGCGCAGCCCGTCACGCTGCCGAAGGTGCTCGAACCGCCCACCGCGTCGGCTCATCGGTGCTGCACGCAACGCACGATCACCGTCCCTGGCGATGTCGACTACAAGTCCCGGCAACGCCACTACTGGGGAAGCCGGGACTGGATCAGCTCGTTCAGCCGCCGCTCACGCGTCGAGGGCTGGTTCGGCAACCTCAAGGACCGATCCAGAGAGGCCCTCGGCCGCGGCGCGTTCCGGGTCATGGGCCTGTGCAAGAGCTCGCTCATGCTCGGCATCTACGCCGCCGCGACGAACTTGCGCCTGCTCGACGGCTGGGCCAGCAAGGTCGGCCTCAGCGAAGCCCCCGCCCTGGCCTCCTCTGCAGAACGGGCCACGGTGACGTTCGGGAGCACCCGAGCTCCCACCGAGGGCGAGCTGACC
>JAABUW010005117.1_pt1 | contig 17309 bp, 17 predicted proteins | sample 5560081 | NCBI WGS metagenome assembly JAABUW01 (sample SAMN10711882, study PRJNA513363) | rock metagenome | isolation source: Antarctica rocks | place: Antarctica: Victoria Land, Knobhead sud | reverse complement strand
CGCGCACTGCGGTGCCACGGCGGGTGCGTCGGAGCGCCGCGTCCAAGGGCTAAAACCGACCGCAGTCGGCGCACGTCTGCCATGCGACCGCAGTCGCAGGCCGCGTCCACTATTTCGAGGTGCACCCTAGCTGGCGAACGGTGAGTGCGTACTCGGCGGCGACGGCGTGCCTAATACGACGGGCCTCGGCTATCTGTTGCCGGCGCAGGCGTTGGAGCGCCTGCGCCTGGTCGGGTGTGAGGGGCGCCATATGTCCATCCTCCTCTTTAATATTCGTCGGGCAGCAGGATGGTTGTCGCCGTCCTGCTTGACTCGGTGATGATCCACACCCTCTCCGTCTCGCCGACCCGGTACGCGCTGAGCAGCCGCGTGCCGGTCAGAAGCGCGTGATCGTTGTGAGCGCGGTCGTGGCTGTCCATGTCGCCCCAGTCGCCCGTCAGGTGCCGTATGATGAGCGCCGCGATGTCGATGCCCTGGCGCTCGATCAGGTCGAGGACGCCCTCGGTGATGTAGAGGGCGCCGAGCGGGAAGCGCCACGGCCGGCGCGGCTGCGGGTCCCAGATAAATCCCATGATGATCTCCTCTTTGGTGACATACGTCGTTGGTCTTTGCACGGCCGCCCAAGGACGGGGCACAGACGCGCTGCACCCCGTCCCGGCCGTGTCCTTAGGCGACGGCGTCCGTCGCCGGGCTGCTCGCGCGCTCGACCTCGCGCAAGATGCGTTGCACGCCAAGGGCGATGGCCTGGGCGTGCCTCTTTAACTCTTCGCGTCCAATGTGATACAGCGCCAGGTAGGTGGGGCTGTTCGGTGTCTCCATGCCGAGGGCCTGCGACACACAATAGGCGATGGCTTCGGCCTGGCATTCGACTTCCTGGGTGGTGAAGCGGCGACGCACCGCGCTGGGATGCACAAGTTCATGGGCCAGTTCATGCAGGAGGGTCTGCGCCCTGTTCCCCACGGAGGCGCGGTCATTCAGGACGATGCCGCCTCTGCCGTTGGACGCCCCCTCGACCTGGGGCGGTAGGGTCGTGACCTCGTCCACGGAGATATGTAAGAGGCGGCACGTCGCGCGGAGCAGAACGTAGAGGGCGTCATGGTCGCCGGCGAGCGTGGCCCACGGCGCATCGAGTGGCTGTGCGTTGGGACCGGCATCCATATCGGCGCGGTCGTAAATGTAGCCGGTGTTGAAATGTGTCAGCACCTCTTTCTCGTTACCCGTCGCCTCGTCGCGTACCTTTTTGAAGTGCGGGCAGAGGATCTGAATGCTGTTGCGCCACGCTTCCTTCTTGACGGCGTACCCCAGGGCCTCCCAGCGCTTGCGACTGTTGACATGTGTGGCCGTGGGGCGCTGGCTGAAGATCAGCAGGGAGTTGTACTGGCTGTAGCGCCAGAAGCGGGACATCGCGGTGAGGTACGCGGTAAAGGCGGCGCTATGGCGCGCCGCGTCGGTCTCCGCCGCGAGGCTATCGAGCCAGGCGTCGATACGCTCGATGTTGGCCGTGGTCGGGTTCATTGGTTCTCCTCTACAAGGGGACGACAGACAGGGGCGCCGTTCTGACCGACGGTTGGCGTGGTCATGACCGCGCCGGGCGCTGGTCGGCGATCATCTCGGCGTGGTAGCCGCGCGTATAGATGCGCAGGTGACGAATGGCGTGCTCCAGCGTCTCGAGCAGGGCTTCTCCGCTGAGGTCGGGCGTGGTCGCGATATCGACCAGGCCGTAGGGATCCTGAGGGTGAAACGTGATAACGACGGTCCGTTCTCCCACGGCGGGGACTATACTGGGGGTGACTGCGATGGTAAGTGCTGACATGGTGCTCTCCTCTCGTGGCATACCAATGGGGGTGGGCGGCTGACTCCGTCTACCCCTGTTTTGTCCTTCTAACGTTCCTGTCGGCCGTGACTCGCCTGCTCTCCGCTCGCGGGGTGCAGCTCCAGCACACGCGACGTGCCCTCTATGCGGGACGCCCGCGTTGCTGAGAGTTGGCGAGGGAGACGTCCGCACGGTGCGGTGTTCCGTCGTCACGGTCTTCACAGCGGTCATCCGCATGCCTCCTGCAAGGCCGCCATGCCCTCCGGCCGGCGAACCTCGGTCAAGCCGCGCTTCTTGGCCTCGATCTGCAAGGCGCGTTGGCGCCGCGTCTGCTGCCGGCGCTCGAAGCGATACCAATAATGGACGGCCCGGACGTAGTCTCGGTGCCAGCAGGGCGTCGCGTGCTGACCCGCCTCGCAGGTGCAGGTCCAGCGGTCATCGGGGCCATCCTCCTCGACTGTGACGGTGTGCGTGAGGCCGACGCGGGTGGCGCTCTCCACCTCGTACGTTGCCCCTCTGCTAATGTCCGTGCCCAGCGTCTGTCTGATTTCCGGGTCGTGTTCCTGGCGTGCTGTTGCTAGCATGTCGTGGCTCCTGACGTAGCCCTGTCCTCCGGTACGCTCCGTACCGGCGAGCCGTTCCAGATCATGGGTCTGTACGGCGTTGAAGATCTGGTCTCTATCGGTCTTGTGATCGTGACGTCACCGCTCACCCTGCCTTTCTTCGCTGCTCGGTCCTCAACATGGCGTACCCTCATGCGTCCGTACGGACGCATGAGGGTACGGGTGCGCCGGGATGCTCCGTACCCACTGGATAGCGGGAGGAGCACGCGCCGCCGCGGCATCATGTGACATGAACACACCTCCTTGGTGCTGTTCTTTCCCTGGGCGGCCGGATGTGGCGCCCATGCTAGTCCCACCCCACGCCGCGCTCGCGCAGGCTCGTGTACGTATCGCCTCCAACCACGAGGTGATCGAGGACGGTGATATCCAGGAGCTGCCCGGCCCGGACAACCTCGCGCGTGATGGCCACGTCCTCGGGCGATGGAGTGGGATCATCGCTAGGATGGTTGTGGACGAGGATGAGCCCGGTGGCGTTGCGGCGTACCGCCTCGCGGAACACCTCGGCGACACGGACGTGACACGCGGCCACGGTGCCGTTGTAGAGCGTAACGGCGGCGATGAGACGGTTCTTGGTATTGAGGAGCAGTACACGCATCTGCTCCGATTCCAGGAGGCCCATCTCGGGCAGCACGAGCCGCGCGGCATCACGGGGGCTCGTCACCTGTGGGCGCTCCTCGCGCGGTTCTATCAGGAGACCTGCCGCCAGGTCCAGCGCGTCGTGGAGGCGCGTGATCTGCCGTTGTGTGAGGCCGTGCCGTGTGCGAAGGGTCGCGGCGTCAACGTGCCGCAGCGCCCGAAGCGAGCTGTGGTCGGCGAGCAGACAGGCGGCGGTCGTGCCCTCTATACCGATGGCACGGGCCAGGAGGGCCGACGCGGGGTCGTTCACGACCGCCCGTGGTGCAGGCTGTGCCTCAGCCTGCGCTGACATGTGCTGATAGTTATTCATAGGGATCGTCCTTTTACTCATGGCCGTGGCGGTCGAACAGATCGGCACAGCGGGCCGCGTGGAGGGTGTGACGCGCCGATGATCGCATCGCGCGTCGCCCCGTGAGGTCTCAACCCCGGTCGTCCCGGCGCACCTCTATGCCTGATCGCCCGTGAGCGCCGCGGCGTCCGGTGTGTGCGTCTGGGCCACACAGGCCGTACGTTCCTACGCCTCCTCGCGGCCGTAGCCGCGCTCGCCCACACGCCACGTATGGCGGGGGCTGGTCGAGGGGAAAATGGGGGTTTGTAGCGTGCGCCGTTCGAGTTCAATTTGGTCGCGCCATGCGGCGTTCATGGCGTCGGCGTCGGCCGTGGCCTCCCGCTCCGTAAGATGAACATGGGATGTCCAGCGTTGTACCTGCGTATCGCTAGTTTGCCAGCGAGCGTTCCCGGCGTGGTAGCGGACCTGGTATCGTTCGCGCTCCTGGAGATAGGAGGTGCCGGTCCGTTCGCGGACGGGTTCGGGCTTCCGTGGTTGGCGCGCCTCGGGATGCTGCGTGAGGTAGGCGGCGACAGCCTGCGCGGCGCAGATCCGGCAGAACGTCTTGCCGCTCTTCGCGCGCTTGGTGAACAGCTCGCTTAAGGGAACGCCGCAGGCGCAGCAGGTCTCGGCGCGGCGCCCGACTGTCGCCGTGAGCCGGGCCCGGGCCGCGTCGTCGCCCCGATTGGCGGGCGTCGCCGTCCACCGGGGTCGACGTTCGGCGCCCGACATGCGCGGCGATGGGATGATGAGGTCGTCAGGATCGGTCAGTAGACAGCTCGTTCCAGGTAAGGTGCTCATCGTGTACCTCCTCCGTGTGGTGTTCACTCGTGGCGTCCCGTCGTCCGCCACATCCCATCAACGAGCCTGCCCCCACGGGGCAGTGCGCAACACAGTGCCGCACGAAGTGTGGGTCTTGGGGGTGTTGCACCCTGCCCGGGGGTAGGCTACAGTGAGGGATGGGCGAACACGGGGCGCCGGGTGAGGACTATGGTCGGAGGAGATGACGGAGCAGTTGGCGGGATGGACGAGCGGTGTGCGAGAGGAGACGACACTATATCCGCCCCGTGCCGCGTCGGCCTTCTGAGAAGACCTTCTATGCCCAGCGAAAGATATCAAGGCCCCGCACAGGTAGGCTCGGTGGGCGCGGAGAAAAGATAACGGTGTGTTGGGGTCCCCGGTGCCGAATGTGCCACACTATAGAAAGAGGATGACAGAGGGGTATGATGATGCGCGTGCAGGGGACGGGCGGCTTGGGCGACCGCAGGGCTGTCGCCAGAGGCGTTGTGTCTGCCATTGTGCATGAGCCCGTGCGTCAAGCCGTGCCCATCGTCGGAAAGGGCTCGGTGAACGACATATTCGTCGTCGCGACGGCGGCGTCACGATTTGTCGTGCGCGTGAATGACGAGGCTAGTCACGCCCAATTCAAGAAAGAGGCGTGGTGCATCGCGCAAGCGTCGGCGGCCGGTATCCCTAGCCCACAGGTCCTTGACGTCGGGACGCGCGGTGGCCACGCGTACATGGTACAGACCTATGTCACCGGTGAGAATGGCGCGGACAAGTCAGCCGATACAACCTGCGTCTGGCGTGCCCTCGGTTACTATGCGCGGATCATCCATGGCATCGCGACCGACGGTTTCGGAGAGGTGCTGTCCCCGGATCGGCCCGGAGTCTTCACCGATACGTGGTCACGCTTCCTCACCTACAACATCGACAGCCTCACAAACGACGATCCACTCTTACGATTGGGCGTCATGACACCGACCCATGCGCAGAAGATAGGGCGGGTGTTTCGCGAACTCCGAGAAAAGCCATTTCGCTTCGCCTTAAACCACGGTGATCTTGCGCTGAGGAACACCCTTGTCGAGCGGAGCGGGACGGTCGCGCTCCTCGATTGGGGCTGCGCCGAGGCGCATGTCGTCCCCCATTTCGATCTCATCGAGATACGTCGTTCGAGTCTTGCGCCCACCGCGTCCGGGTTCGCCGCCTTCCTGGACGGGTATGAGCTATCACTAGCGGAATATCACACGATGCTGCCGGACCTTGACAGCTTGGCGCTCTTGCGTGCCTTCGACAAACTGCGGTGGGCGCTTGATCGCAAACCGGAACGGGTGCCTCCTTTCGTTCGCGTCGCGCGGCAGGCTGTGCAACAAAAGTTAGGGATGCATTAAACCAGTAGGGCCAATAGCAGCGCGGGTGCAGGAAAGACAACGCGTTAGGCTGTGCGCGGCGCGTGCGCCTGTTGTGCCGCCATGAAAATCGAAGCACGGCATTCTATCGTCGATCGTCCCAGGCACATAGCGGTGGGGGGAGGGTTGTCTTCTCGGCGGTCGAGCTGCTAGGGGCGCATACTTTCCCCCACCGCCATCGATCCGGCGGTTGTGCCGGCCGCTGGGCCCCTTCTCCTTGGGAAAGAGACGACCTGAGCTTAACGTATAGGGGCGTGGCCCAGCCCGAGCCATCCGGGTTACTCGCTCATCGGTTGCTGGACGACCGCGCGCCACGCGACCGTGTCGAGGCGGAGCGTCTTGAGCTGACCATCGCGGCGCTCAGCCGCGCGTCGGGCTTCGGCAAGGGCGTCGCGCGCGTGTCTTCGGTCCGGGAACGCGTCGAGGGTGATGACGATGGACTCGCGCGCCTGATCCTCGCGGTCGATGTCGACGCGGTAGTGGATCGGCATGGGCGCGTGTTTGGCGATGAGCATGTCGCGGATGCGGCGTTTCTCACCGATCAGCGCAACATTCTTCGCGAGGAGCTTCCGCAGGGATGCCCCGTGTTGCGCGGCCTCGCGTTGTTGCTCGGTGATCATCAACTCGCCCTGCTTGACGCGGAGCAGCGCGCGGCTGAGCTGGACCTCCAGGTCCTGGACGTGCTGGACAAGCCGCTGCCTCTCCTCCTGGAGTGCTTGATTGTGGCGCGTACTCTCGTCAACGATGTTCCGTACGGACATCATCGTGACATGCGTGGCGTCGTCCGGGCGCGTGACCGGGACGAGTCGCTCGCCCATGAGCGTCTTCTCGAGGCGGTAGAGCGCGGGCTGTTCCTTATCGGACGGGGTGTCGGAACCGCTCATCGCAGGTAGTGCCTCACGACGACGTCGATGCGCTCGTGACCGAGGGCACGGCTCACGTAGAGGGCGCGTTCCTGGTCGATGCTACCGCGTGGCAAACGGCCCTCCCGTGGCGGGAGCAGACGCGTGCCGTCCTCGCAATAGAGCGCTTGCGCGTAGGCGCGACGGTAGGCGTGGATGTCAAGCCGAACCGGGATGCGCGGGAACAGGAGCTCGTCCGGCAGCCGCGTTGCGACGGCGCGCAGCACGCAGTTCTGGAGCGCTGGGAGAACAGGGACCAAACGATGTTTGCCGCCTTTGCCGTTGCGTACGTCGACGACGAGGGTACCGTCCGCTCCGTACACATGGCCGACCAGGAGGGCGGAGAGTTCACGTCGTCGTAAGCCGGTGGCGCAGCAGAAGGTGACGATGCCAACATAGCGATCCAGGACGATTTCCTCGTCCATGGCAACGGCCTCGCGGCTACGTGTGATGCCGTCACGTCGGCGGAGCGGTAGCTCAACCGCAGCGCCCAGAACGCGCACGCGCTCTTCCCGTTCCTCGGGGGTATAGGCCGGCCGGTGGAACATACGCAGAGCCGCGCGTATCGTCTTCAAAGTATACGGGCTGTCGCCGGCGTTGCGACGAGCCACGAGGTACAGGTCAACGAGGCGCTCGGCCTCGCTATCAAGATCGACGAGGTGGCGGATGCCGTACATGTCGCGCGCCCAGTGGACATAACGGAGGGCGATACCCTTATAGGTGTCGAGCGTCTTGTCCGCGTGGATGCGCCCCGTCGAGATGGCAAGCGGGGGCAGCCGCACGCCACGATGCGCGGCGTCGGCACGCATGCGGCGGCGCAGGTGATAGCGCGAGACGCCGATCGCCTTGAGTACGTCAAAGCGCGCGCACGCCTCGAAGATGATGCTGGGTTGTCTCGTCATCGGCCAGCGCCTCTCCGATTGTACAGGTCACGTTGAACACACCCGAGCCACAGCGGCAAACAACGCTTCTGGTGCGACCTTAGAGATCGCCCCGTACGCTGACGTTGGCCCTCCCAATTGCATTGCCTGGCAGGCTCGTGCCAGCAATCAGAAGCTGTCTCTGTGGGTCACGACACGCGCGGGAGATGGCGCAGCCCATCCGCGTGTATCGCCGAGACATGCCCAACCGGCAGTCGTCTTAGGCGCAGCCCCGACTCACCAGTTGTCACTGTTTAGGCTTCATTGAAGGCTAAACAGCGAACCCCATGTGCGGCTCCTTCTCACATGTCGTGGGAAAGTGTGACGCACTAAATAGAATATATGTTCTATATTACAGGAGAGGCAGAGCAAATTGCAAGGATCCGCATTGCCTCATAAATAAAGTACGCGAAGGGAAATCGTTGCCTCATAGATACATGTACTTTTCCGAAAGGGGAGGACCATGAATGTGAGGCGTGAGAGTCGGCACGAGGTCATTGAAACATTGAGGCGAAAATATGTTGGGGCGACGCGCACGGAGAAGGGGGTGTTGATCGCCCAAGCAGTGGAGTTGACGGGGTACGACGCTCAGTATGCACGCCGCTTGCTGCATCGAGGGGCACCGACGAAGCGCCTGGGCTCGCGCCGTCCTGGTCGCTCCCGCGTCTACAAGCATACGGTGATGGACGTGATTCTTGTCGCGGCTGAGGCAACGTGTGTTCGGCGTTTGAAAGTGGGCTCATGCACACATTTGATGATGAGGGCGCTGGCGTCACTTAGGGCTGCTGCGAGTGGCGCGACAATTGGCTGGTAGAACGCTCCAAAACCGGGCTAAAGGGCTCACGGGCCTCCTCAAACTTGTGTGGGAGACGGTCTCACTATAGATAGCACTCAGGCTGCCAACCGGCATCATCAAATGTGTGCATGAGCCTGAAAGTGGCCCCACCGCGGCGCTTGAATCTGGCCCCGTTTCAGGTAGTGTATCGTACGCGCCCGACAAGTCGTCGTAGCGACAATAGGCGGGTCCCTGTGTGCGTGCGCGGCACGCGTCTTGGACCAGCCTGCTCCTGCCCGCCTCTTCTTTTTCCCAGTAGTTGGCCGTCGCCTCCCTCCCGTTTGCGCGGTGCAAACCCGTCCGCCGGCTCTTTCTCCCCCTGGGGGGCTGTGTCGTCGGCGCGCCCAGCCAGCTCATTGGTCCGTGTCCGGGTCGTCGGCGGTCTCAAGGAAGGCGTGGGCGAGCGCATGCAGACGCGCTTGGGTGACAGCCGACGCGTCGCCCACGTACGCCTTGCGCAGGCGACCGGCCACCCGCCGATAGGCGATCCAGTACGCGCCCCCACGGGCACGCCGTTCTTTGCGCACCGTCATCCGGGCGACGATGTAGCCTTTGGTGGGATCGACGATGGGGTACGCGAAGCGGGTCGTCGCCGTGGCGTCGAGCCAGGCGTCCCAGGCCGGCGTATCGAGCCACACGCGCTCGTCGCCGGGCTGGGGGCCGTCGATGTAGGCGCGATCCTCCCACACCAGCACCCAGACGCGGGGTGTCGTGGCGCTCATCGTTGGCCGCTCCTTTCGGCCAATCTTTGAACGCTCTTTTCAGCCAATCTTTGGTCACTCCTTTCGGCCAAAAAGTTACCCAACATCGTCCCCTCCCGTTGGCGTGGCCTGCCCGCGCGCCGTGCGCGCCTCCTGCTGACCGATGCTGTGGCGCAGCCGGAAGCTCTGTCCCACGAACTGCAGCACATGGGCGTGGAACGCCAGGCGATCCAACAGGGCGGCGGTCAGGCGCTGGTCGCCGCCGAAGAGGCTCGTCCACTCCGCGAAGGGGACCGTCGTGGTCACGATCAGGCTGACCTGCTCGTGCAACACGGACAAAAAGCTAAAGAGCAGGTCCGCGCCGACCTTGGTGAAGGGCACGAAGCCCACCTCGTCGATGACGAGCAGATGGTGGCGCAGCAGATTGCTCTCGAAGCGCCCCAGCCGGTGCGCGGCAGGCAGAAGTGACTCGCGAAGAGGTGGTGCCCGCGGAAGGCCACGAAGGCGTCCTGCTCCGTGCGACTCCGCCCTTCCAGCACCTTCTGGACGGCACTGGTGAGGTTATCGTAGGTGATGCGGTGCGGGACGCCGCCCCACCGCGCGAAGGCCGCCTCGTGGCCGGCGAAGAAACACTCCTGCCGCGCCGCCGGGAACGCGCACACGAACGGCTTGAGCGAGTAGGCCAGGCGGATGCAGAAGAGCGCCGCCTTCTGGTCCACCCCGGCGATGCGCACCAGGGCGTCGCCCCAGTCGCATTGCGCCTCTGCCCCCGGCGCGTACGCCAGCGGCAGGAAGCCCCGCGCCGCGCCCTGCTGCTCCTTCTTCCAGCGCTGCACGTACTCCCGGACGGCGCGCTCCTTGCCCGCGTAGCCGTGCTCCGCGACCAGGCGGTCGTAGACGCGCTTGGCTGTGTGCCGTTGCTTGCGAGGCGCCGCCCGGTCCGCCTCCAGCCACGCGTCGATCGTGGGCGTGACCGGGTCCAGCAGCGGCCGCGCCCGTGGCGTCCGCTGGCGGTAGCGCCGCGGTGGGGGACTCGCCCCGCTGATCGCTTCCCGCACCACGCGCCGATGGTGGCGCTGCTCCTGAGAAATCGCCCGGATACTCTTATGCTCGACGTAGTACGCCCGTCTGATCATCTCGATGTCGTCCACTGTTAGCATGCCTTTCCCCCGCTCTCTCCTCGCGTCCTGTACTGCGAGGGTAGCGGGTTTGCCTGCCCAGTGGGGCCAGTTTCGAGTGCCGTTAGTCTCTCACATGGGGCCGTTTCTCGGCTCTGGCACACATTTGATGGTGCGGGTTCTGACGTTGCCCAGGACTGTTGAAAACGGCGACACGATCTGTTGGTCGAACGAGAGGAAGCCGGGTTACAGAGCGTACGAAGCCCCTCAACCCCTCCCGCAACGTGCCTCCATCAAAAATGACACGTAGGTTGCCAACCAGCATCATCAAATGTGTGCCAGATCCCGTTTCTCAGTGCCGAATACAGCAACGGGGTGGATCTGTAGCAAGCGCCTCGTCGCAGCGCTCCCAGACCTCCTTCCGGCCTTGGAGCAGGAAGGAGCAGTGAGGGTGAGTGCGGTGGTGTGAACGCTACTCAATTTACGGCCACTTGATACGATAACCGCCGCCATGCTCGTCCGGCTATCTATCGGCGCTACAACGACATCAGCGAATTATTTTTTCCAAGCAGCAAGGACTACGACATGAGCATCGGAAATGGTGCCCCAGCGTGGCCGTGAGTGATCGTATCGAATGGCCGGATTTCGCGTAGCGAACACACGGTGGTCCGTGCCCAGGTGCTCTCACTGAGTGCTGCCACCGTTGATCGACGGGTGTCCGTCGAAAGACGGGCTCATCATCCGCATGGGATCTCCACCACAAAACCGGGATCGATGCTGCGGAGTCAGATCCCCATTCGCACATTCACCCCGTGGGCAGAGGAAATGCCGGGTTTTCTGGAGATTGACCTTGTGGCCCATTGCGGAGACTCAGCTGCGGGCGACGTCGTCTACACGCTCACCGCCGTGGATATCGCGACCGGATGGACGGAGTGTGTGGCGATGCCGAACAAGCGCCAGCTCACCGTCCGAGCAGCCCTTCAAGATGTGCGCCGCTTGATCCCATTCCCTATTCGCGGGATTGATTGCGACAATGGGAGTGAGTTTTTGAATGAGACCCTACTCGACTACTGTCGCACGCGCCAGTGGACATTTACCCGGTGTCGGGCGTATCACAAGAACGATCAGGCGCATGTCGAGGAGAAGAACGGCTCCGTGGTCCGCCACATCATCGGCTACGACCGCTACGAAGGCTCAGCTGCTGCTGACCAGATGAACACGATCTATGTTGTGACACCTTGCACCGGATAGCAGAGGTCGATAAAGATTGCAGTGCCCCACTACAACACTGAACCTACCGTACGGAAGCCGACGTGAAATTGATCCATCCTGGAACGGTTTCTTCTAACCAATGCTTGGCTTTATCAGAAATGTAGACAACACTGACCCCCTCAGCGCGAAACCAGTCTGTCCCATCCCAACTCGAACGAATGAGATAAATCATCTCATCCCCGGTACCAAGTTCGTGCCGTACGCGCTCCGTTCGTGCGTGTTCCCCCAAGACTATTTCCCATAAGTTTCCGATTTGCATAGCAAGGTCCTGATCATGCGGCTTGAGAAGAATGTAGTCCTCTGGCTCACCAGTATCAGGATATTCTTGGGGTTCAGCAGCTGTTATGTCCCAAGTCTCCCAATCAAGGCGCACGATCCGCTTTTTTATAACTGGGCGGAAGCTTATACCAGTCAAACCAGAGGCTTCAAGTGTGTGCTTGAAAGCATCGACAACGACAACATCTCCAACTCCCGCTAAAACAATCGGAGGCACGAAGGGGCCAGTTCTCTCTAGTTGCAGCAGACCTTTTATGCGTTCCAGGTGTGATGTCATCCCCGCGATTAAAACGTCGCTGTAGTCACCCCACGGGAGGGGCGGGGCACCTAATATATACAACTCGTGTTCTTGATTACCCACGTTCATCATTACCCACGTTCATCCGATCTTGATCATCAATGTGCTAGGCTCTTCAGTATATAGCGTGAATTGGGCTGACAATGTGGATTCGAAGCGCTCTTGTTGACGCTCGAACAGGCGTCCAGCACCTACACTGATGCCGTCGTAAATGGGACGACCCCGCTATTTTCAGGTAAAGTGCGGAAGAGCCGAGCGCTATTCGGTAATATGCGAAAGCTAGAAGTTTTTTGACAGCAGATTTGTACCTCTGCTGCAACGAAACTTCTAGCTTTTTGTTAACTCGGCAAAACCTCAGCTTGATGTCTAGTAAGGCACATATGGCCCATAAATACCGTACTTGATCTTTAGTTGGACGGCGAAGCGGAGTATCTCGTCCTTAGTAGCGTTCGGATGGGTGACAATGAAATCGTACCAGTCTTTGTTGAATAGGCCTCCATTGCCAGCAGGTCGAGGTAACCCCCGGCTGTTATGAAGCGCCTTGTGAAAGGCTTGGTCTACCTCGATTGTAAACTTGTCAATGTCGCCGATACCGTGGCTAGCAAACCAAGACCTGAACTTCTGTGGAAACAGGTGGTGCAGGGCACATAGAGCATTATGGACGAGTACCTGCGCCATGCCGACGAAAAAGGCGTGATCCTTGGCGACAGTCAGCGTGTAGACTACTGCCTGTCCCACATGTTGGCGGACCCTTACAACAGGCACATCCGTGCCCTGAGCTGTGCGCAGGCGCATACCAGTCCACAGCTGCCCTGCCTCGACCCATTCCCCATGGTGCCCGTCGTGACCCAACTCGACCCAGAACGGATGGTCTGCGGTCGCCGTAATGGCTGTTCCGTCAGAGAGTTGAACTGCGACCAACGGTGAGACCGGGTCCTGGATCACCGCCTGTACCGGTTCGATCTCGACCGTACCACTAACAGGATTCTCAGACAGCACATGGTCGCCCACATGCAGCGTCTGTATCGGCTGCTTACCGTGGGCGGTGGCAACTAGCGTCCCCGCCGGGAAGCAAGCCGCGCAGTGGGCCGCCGCTGCCCCTCCGTGTAGCAGAAGGTCAAGTGCTCTTTTGATGATGGTTTCAGGAAGGTGGCTGCGAGCAGCTCCCTCCGCGATAGTCTTGACGAATTTGTAGCTCAGCACGCCTACTTTGCCAAGTTTTACCTCCGGCACGATGTTGAGCACAAGATCTGCGACGGCCCACGTCTTCGCAAGCGCGGAGGCATGCGGGTCCTTCAAGGTGTCAATGTCCGGCTGGATGAGCACGGCATAGGCGGCGTTCGCCGCAGAATCAACGTTACGAAGGACAGCCGGCGCTGCGGAAGCGCAGACGGAGTCGGGAAGAGGGAAGTAGACACGCCCCCCGAACCAGTTGTAGCTTCCCTGACAGGCGAGGCCCGACGGGTCGACTGTATCGACGGGGTCATCGCCTGCGTATACGTACGTGCGCACGCCGCCTATCTCGCTCGGGTCGGGCTGCACCCAGCGTTTAAGCACTGGATCATAGCTGCGCACGCTCACCCAGTACCAGTGCAGGGCACTGTCCCACCAATACCCCGCGTAGCGGAACGGCTGCGGAACGCTCTCGGTCGTGCTGGTCGGCGCTCCCCATACGTCGTAGCTGTAACGGTCGACAACCTGGCCCGTCTCGTTAGTGAGGGCCACAACGTTACTCCGCCCATCGAGGACGTACCAATAGTGGTGTGCAGGCTGACCCTGGACTGTGCGCACCAGCTCCAGTGGCTGGTCGCCGGGATTATAGATGTAGGAGTCGACGTAGCGCTGTGTCCCACTAACGACCGTTGCCTGGCTCAACACCCCATCTTGGTAGCTGAAGCTTTCATCGACGAGGACGGTGTTGCCCTTGCGCACTGTATAGCGGTTCCGCAAGCCATCCGCGTTGTAGCCCATCGCGACCGTTGTGCCATTCGGGAGGTGAATCGTGTTGAGGCGCGCTTGACTGTCATACGCCAGGGTTGTTATCCCCGCCGTACTCGTGATGCCCGTCGTGTCACCATTGTTGTCGTAGCCGTACGTGGTCGTCGCCGGCTGTGCACGTCCCCCTGACGGCGGATTGCTGGTGACGCTGGTCACCTCGTTGGGGATAGTCCCATAGGCATAGGTCTGTGTTGTTCCATCTGCGGTCGACGTGATCGTCCGTATGTTGCCGTTCTGATCGTAGGCGATAGATGCGCCGTCTGTCGGGTTTGTGCCGGCCACACTGCTGATCCACCCGGCGGGCGTATGACCGACGATGCGGCTTGTCGTGTTCCCGCCGACCACGCTCGTGATGATCGTCGTTTGCCCAAGCGCGTCGTAGCCGTAGCCATAGGTGTCGCTGAGCGACCCGGTGACGGTCACGGCTATGTCGCGGTCCGCCTGGTCATAGGCTAGATTTTCCATGATGGTATTTGGAAGGGTCATAGTCATGGGGACATTGTCCGGGCTGTAGCCGAACGTGGTGGCACGCGCCCCGTCGCCGATGGACGTGGTGCGCCCCTGGGCATCGACGGTCGTGGAGACGGATGTTGCGCCCGCGCCACCCGGAACGAGTATCGTGTGGCGGCGCTCTTGTCCCACAGCGTCGTACCCGTAGCTCGTGATGAGCGATTTCTGGCCGGCAGGGGTGTCGGTCGTCGAACTCATCCAGTCAGCGGCGTTGTAGGATGTTGCCACCTTCGAGGCCGCGCTGCTCACCGTGCCCGCCTGGCCGACGGTCTGAGTGATCGTCGATTGGCTGACCGTATTGCCGTCGGGGTCGAAGCTTGCTTGGGTAACGATGGTCGCGTTATTCGGGCCGCTGTTGATGCTCTGCGTCAGGCGGTTTGCGGCGTCATACGTCGACTTCGTATAGTTCCCGTTGAAGTCCTCGCTCTGGTAGACGTTGCCGTCCGCGTCGTAGTCGTACTGCTCCTGCGAGCCGGTATCCTTCGACCCAAATGGGGGGCTGACGGCCGTCTCGCTGAGCTGATCAGCCATGTCATAGATGTTAAACGTCAGATCGCCGTTCGGCTGCTGGACCTCCGCGGTATTGCCATCCGCATCGTAGGCCGTGAGGGTCGTCTGCCGTGTTGAGCCTGGCCCGCTGATCGTGTCGCTCATCACCTCGTTCCACGCGTCGTACCCGCGCGTTTCGACGCGCATCGGCGTGGACGGCGAGCCCTGCGTGATGGCGGTCGTGTTCCCCACCGGATCGTACGACTGCTGCGTCACATTGCCCGTGGGGTCCGTTGTGAGGACGATCCGGCCCACTGGGTCGTAGCCGTACGTCGTGAGACCACCGTTCGGCGCTTGCTCGGCTACCTTCTCCGTCGCCGAATACGTGGTGCGCGTGGTGCCGCTGACCGCATTCGTCTCGGAGATCTGGCGCCCAAGCGGATCGTAGCTATCCACCGTCGCATCGCCGTTAGCATCAACCTGCCGGACCATGTCGCCCTCGCCATCGTACTGCGTGATGCTGGTGGGCGAGACGGTCGTATTGTTCCATAGAGGGACAGATGGGAGTGTTGTGGATACCTGTCGCCCAAGATGATCGTAGCCGTGCGTCGTCGTATTATGGTTGGCCGATGTCTCGCCGGTCTTGTTGCCGTCAGCGTCGTACTGATAGGACGTGGTCACAGGCCCGAACGTGGACGTCGAGCCGCGCGTGGTGTTGATAGGCGGCGTGTTCTCACTCTCTAGGTCCCCCTGCGGGGTGTAGGTGTAGCGCGTGGTGTACTGAGCTTCCTGCGCCGCGTTGGGGGTGAACGTGGGGACGACCTTTGGGGCGGGATTCATCTCGTTCGTCGCGAATCCGAGACCCCGGCCATCAACTGCCATAACGCGCTCACCGTACGCGTCATAGCGGTTAACCGTTCCCCGCCAATAAACCTTGAAGGGACACCCCTCGGGTCGGGTGACGCAGGCCCCATCCAACTGCTGGTCGACCGTTTCCTGTGTGGTGGTGATGACGCTGTGGTGCCTGTCGTAGGCGTAAACGGTCAGGGCCCCCATGCCGGTCGTCGTTGAGGTCAGATCGTGCGTCGTCGGATCGTAGCCGTTCAGGATCATGATCGGATCGGACCCGAATTGCGCCAAGCTGTTTGGTCCACGGGGCGGCTTGATGGTTTCGGTGATGAGGCCAACGCTTCCGACGCCGCCGGGACCCGCTGGCCCGACGTATGCGTACGCGTACGTCGTCGTGTGGTTATTCGCGTCGGTGGTGGAGAGTACGTCGTGGTCGATGTCGTAGGTGTAGAAGGTGCTCTCGCTCATCCCATTGGTCACAGCGATCGGTTCACCCTGTCCATCGACGGTGTACGTGGTCGTGAGTGGGCTGGTCGTGTCCGCCCCATCGACCACCTGGGAGCCGCTCGCATCGGTGTTGTAGAAGAAAACGGTCGCGTCAGTGGGCGTACCACTCGTATCCCCGTCGCGGGGCGGGCTCACGATGCTCGTGACTTGACCCTGATCGTTGTAGTTGATGGTCCACATGTGCGCGGCCTGGGTATACGGCGTCGTGATGCTCGTCAAGAGCGACCCGCTGTAGCCGAACGTGGCCGTGAGGGCATCGGTCGTCCCGGCGCCCCAGGTCACGGTCGTGAGCTGCCCGCTGGTGTAACCGTAGCTGACGTGCTGCCCCTGAGCCCCTCCGCTGCCGCGCCAGAGCGGGCTATAGACGTGGTCGAGCCGATTCTGACCATCGTAGTGGAAGGAGAGCGACCGGCCGCCGCTGTTCTTCTCGACGGGCGGCCTGGCCCCCTTGTATCCCGCCGACAAGGGACCGGGCGCCAAGGTATTGCTGTTGCCGTAGCTGTCCGTGTCCCGGCTCCATTGGCCCTGCTGGTTGAACGTGTGCGTCGCGCCCGTGAGGATATTCGTGAGCGTATACCCGGCGCTCGTCGTGGTGAGCTGCCAGGGCATCCCAGGCGGCGCGGTATAGGACGTATAGGGGGACGTCTGCGTCAGGGTTCCAGTGTATCGGAAGGGCCAGCTGGCACCGGTCGCGTCGGTATAGGTGACGGTCGCGGTCAGCACTCCGCCCATGCTCGGCGTCAATGAGTCGACCCAACCGGCGCCCGTCGTCGTGGTCACGCCGGATGAGGCCAGCAAGCTATCCCAGGTATGGCCCAGGGTGAGGTCAGGGCCGCGACCGGGGATGCTCATGTCAGACGCACTCACGTCCACATGCCCATCGGCGAGATCCACAGTAGCGGCAAGAGTGGCACTCAGGCGGAATATAGTGGACCCAGGAACCTGGACAGTGAAAGGGGGCGCTTAGAGGTGGTAGACTAGACCACGATGAGACAACAATACAGTTCCGCCTACAAGGCCCGCATCGTGCAGGAGTTACTGCGCG
>JAABUW010005116.1_pt1 | contig 17314 bp, 27 predicted proteins | sample 5560081 | NCBI WGS metagenome assembly JAABUW01 (sample SAMN10711882, study PRJNA513363) | rock metagenome | isolation source: Antarctica rocks | place: Antarctica: Victoria Land, Knobhead sud | reverse complement strand
TGCATGGTACATGAATGCTGTATTCCCGCGCAGGATTTCGAAGCGGCGGTCGGCCCAACGCTGGGCCCCGCAATGGCAGCTTCGGGCGTGCCGGGCACAGTCAGCCTGGCGTTCAGCCGCCTCGCGCCGGACCTCAGTCCCTACAACACGGTGTGTGACTGGCGGCAGTGCATGCCGGGCGCGCGTACCAGAGCATGGGGCCATTCAATGGATTAGGATCGAACCTGGCTTAGCACCTCCCTGCAGCAGCAACAGCAACGCATGTGCTGCATCGAGAAAGCGCGGTGGTCGACAGGGCAGACACAGCCAGTCAAGTTCTGCTGCTACCACCCCTGTCTAAAGCACGCATCTGTTGTGCTGCAGCTGTTCCTGGAGATCGCGAACGGCGGCGGCCGCGGGCCCCTCAACATCATCGGGTGCGGTTGGCAACATCTCTGTGATTTGTCGTGCAGGACAGCCATTGCAAGGCAGCCTTGGGGCTGCAGTGACCAGTCTCGTGTGTTGACTGCTGCGTCCAGCCACAGGTGTTTTTATAGCCGACTCAATGCGTTGTTGCCTGACGTCTGCCGCGCGGCCGTGATGGATATCATCTACAAATGGCCACGATAGAATCACGGCCTCGATGCTTGAACCCTGGCCTCTCTGCGCAGGGCTGCCCCAGCTCCCAGTACAGAAGTCCCAGCCTCCAGCGGCAGCAGCAGCGTCTCCACCGGCGCCATCGTTGGCGGCGTGATAGCGGGGATGCTGTTTTTCGCCATCATCGCCATCATTCTAGGTTAGTCTTGCTCCCCAAAGGCGACCCCAGACCCCACTCTCTTCGACTGTTCGAGGCTGTGACCTCCCCAGTGCTGGCTGATGCTGTCCGATTGACGTGCTTATGTAGGGCAGGCCAAATCACAAATGAGAGGTCAATGCACTAACAAACACAGTCAAGTTGGCCACGGAGCAAACTTCGTGAACTTCAGATCTTATTCTGCGTTGGTGCAGCGGTGCTGGCGGCGCGGCGCAAGCGGGCGCGCAAGGCTGAGGCGGCGGCCACGGCGGCGGAGGAGCGGCTGAAGCAGATGGCGCTGCGGCTGCCCAAGGACATGAACGACAGCGCTGGCAGCTCGCTGCCGGGCTCGCTGCGCGTGCAGTTTGGCGACGCAGGTGCGCGGCTTCCCATGTTTGGTTTGGTTTTCCTTTGGATGCTTGCTGTATCTGCGTTCCTGGCTGGGCTTGTTCCGTGGGGATGCATGGCAGCGGCCATCCCTTCAAAAGGTCACAACACCTGCGGTGCTTGCGCGAGAGCCGGGCGGTCGCATGTGCTCATGTGCGCTTCGCAAGAGCGTTGACGCGGGACTGGCGCGACGAGCCCAGAGCCTTCAGCATTCGACTCGCGGTTCTTTTCCGGGCGTCCACACCTGGTCTTGACGGGCGTGCACATCACGCTGCACAGGCGACAAGGGCATGGCGCCGGTTCAGCGGGACCTGCAACTGCAAGGCTGGGCCATCCCGCATGCGGAGATCCAGATCTGCAAGCGCGAGGACGGCACCGATTGGCTGCTCGGCGCAGGCAGGCCTGCTTCTGTGAACCGCTGATGCGCTGGCGGCCTGTGGAGTTTCATTCGAGGCTCCTCTGACTTGGTCAACTCCCAAATCTCTGGCATCACCTGTCACAGTGTTTCGCGTGCGCCCAGCCAAGACACAGCGCACACACCACGAAAAATACTTGAGGAACGGGGTGCAGATGCCAGGAGAAGAGGTGCTCACCGGGTCCCGTGTGGCGGACATGCAGGGTCGTATGGTAAAGTGTTCAAGGGGCTGCGGGGCGGGGTGCAGGACGTTGCCGTGAAGCAGCTGCTGCACACCGAGGACGGCCAGCTGGAGAATTTCGTGGAGGTGCGGGAGCACTGAGGCGGCATGTACGGAAACTGTGTGGGACAGCTCATGCGTCATGCACATCGTGCAGTTCTACGGCGCCTGCCTGCAGCCGGGCGCCGACCCCATGCTCGTCTGCGAGTTCATGGAAGGCGCGTCTCTCCCAGCAGTCCCACAGCTGCTGTGCCTGCCCTCCCGTACCTCTCCCACAGCTCAGGCACGTCTTGCACCCGTGCTGTTCCTGCATGCCGTGGCAGCAACCCCTGCATCTGAGACCGCGGGGAGGGCGGCCACAACTCCGGGTTGCTCCGTGCTGCACACAGCTTGAGAGAGTCATTGATTGTTCCCACGCCAACATCCTGCAGGCGGCGACCTGTGTGCGGCGCTGCAGGAGGACATCGACTGCGAGCTCAGCTGGTACGCCAAGGGGCACGAAATCGCACTGGACATCGCGCGCGGCCTCTACTTTCTGCACTCCCACGGGGTGCGCTACCCGAACGTGCAGCACTTCCCGAGATGTGAGTTGATGCAGGAATCCCTGCAAACATGGCGGCTGCCGGCTTGCATGCAAGTCACAGGCATTGAAGTGCTTCGTTGAACCGTTTCTGTGCTTCGTTGACCTGTTTTGTGCGCAAAACCCTACTGCAGGTGATGCACAGCGACCTGAAGACGAAGAACGTGCTGCTGACCAAGGACGGCGTGACGGCGAAAATTGGCGACGTGGGGCTGTCGCAGTTCCTGGAGCAGAACGAGAACCAGCCCGACATCATCGCCTGGACCTTTGCCTATGCGAGTCCAGAAGCGATCATGAACGAAAAGTGCGCCGTCAGCTTGCGCCCGGCTGCGATGCGCCATTCCCTGCCCTCACTTCCTAAGCAGGATTGCGATGCGCTTCTGCCCCTGGCCTCACTTCCCAAGCGGTGTTACTCTGCCAGGGTGGCCAATCATTAACGAGGGGGGTGTGTCTGGACATTTCTTCGCCTGCACATGGAGCAGCAACACCCATGTGTGCATTCGACACAATCTCAGCAGCTGCTGTCTCTGTTGCGCGGCTGTGTCGAGGACCGCCGATTGAGCCGAACAGCACACCCAGCGCCAGGCCCACTGACGCGGCTCTACCAATGCCGTGGCGCGCAGGTGCACGCTCAAGAGCGACATCTACAGCTTCGGCATCGTGCTGCTGGAGATTGTGACGGGCGTGATGCCGGTCACGCGCGGCAAGACAACGACGCCGCAGGTCCCGCACGACTGCCCGGAGGTAAGGCGCACTGAAGACCACGTGAGTAGAAGCAACAAGGTCCACTGACGCCTCGCATGTGTCTGTGTCGGAACGATCCAGTGCGTCACTTGGGCCATGACGCTGCCCGATCCCTGAGGAAACGGCAAGCACTCATCAGCGCTTGGAAGAGCACCCAGCCGGCAGGCAGCAGTTCCTGACACAGATTGCTTTGTTGCACTGCTGCAGGACATCTGGCAGCTCATTCAGGAGTGCACAGCAGCGGGTGCTGACAAGCGCCCCACAGCCAAGGTGCGTTGTGAGAACCTCAGCATGTGGCATCAGGATGGTGGGGTGGCGTGTCTACTGCTTGTATGCAGCTGCTCTCAGCAAGTGCGCGACTGTGATGCTGGGTGTCTGTGAACAAGCACAGCGGACAGATGTGTCCTTGAGTCTGTATCAATGTTCCCCTGTCGCACAACGTGCAGGAGTGCTTTGAGCGGCTCAAGTCGAGCTGCGAGGCGCACATCGTCACGGACTCTGGCCTGTGGCGCCTGGACGCCGCCACGGGCTGGAACAACGGCAGCCTCGACAGGTTCGCAATGGCGTCGGCGCCCCTCTGTCCAGAAATGACGACTGGCAATGGTGACCATCGCTCTCGATGGCCGTCATTGGTCATTGCCCGATGCAGCGCATCTGTCTTTGCAAGGCGGGGCTGCCCCACCCAGCCTCGCCGCTGTGCTTGCCACGCACGCCGGCCATACCTGAGCGCCTTCCGTGCTGACCAGTGGCGAATTGCCCGGATCCCCAGGGTTTAGGGTCCCCAGCATGTCACCCACCAAACAAAAAGCCGCAGGCCCTAATCCCTGATGTCCACATCTAAACCCTTTTTCCCATCCTGCGTGCAGCGCTTATGCGGAGAGCTGGGCGGCTGGCGACAGCGGCGGCCGGCTGTCGCACGCGAGCGGCCCATATTGCGCGCTGCCGCCGCTGGGCTCGCGTCGTGGCTCGGGCGCCAGCCTGTGGCGCGCCAGCGGGCACTTGGACGGGGGAAGCTCCGGCGGCTCCGCACCAGGTATGGAGCTTGCAGGGCTCATGGTTTGTGTACTCCAACTTGCTGCTCATCTATGCTTGAAGTTTGCCGTGCATGCATATCCCATGCACAATTTATCATAAGCTGTTGGTGACATCTTTCGAGGCAAGACCCAAGCGGACAATGCAGCTTGAGGCATGAGTTCCTGATCACTAGATGCAAGCGACCCTTCACAACAGCAGACCACGTTCTGCCCAGCCAACCTCGCTGAACGCCCTCTCGAACTCACGTCATATCTTATCACCGCAGGCATGCTGCAACGGCCACTGCGGCCTACCGGCACCGCCACCTCGCCGGCCGATGCCGCGGCGGGCAGCACCGGCGGTCGCAGCCGGCTGCTGCGCGCGATGTCCGGCCACGAGCTGGACCCCGCGGCACTCTGGGAGGCCGCCGCCGCTGCGCCACTGCTGCCGCCCGCGCCCGGCAGCGGCCACCCTGCAGCGGTGCCGCCTGGCGTTGCCCGCCGCACCTCCGTGGGCTCGCAGGACGGCAGGACGCGGCCGGCGGCGCCATCGCGTCGGTTCAATACTGTGTCCGCCGGCCATCGCCGGTCGCCCGGCGCGCCGCCGGGGAGCACCCGCCGAATGTCCATGGGCGCCCCCTCCTCGACGCGGCGCATGTCCGCCGCCGGCCAGGGCGGATCTGGGGGCTGCCGCCCCTCGGGCCGCAGCAGCGGCGGCATGCTGGGCGCTTCCGGCGCTTCGCTACGCGGCCTGGCGGCTCAGCCCGCAGGTGACGGCTCCGGCGCGCCATCGACGGTGTTGGAGGCCCTCGCCGCAGCCGGCGCTGTGGCGGCGGCGGCGACGGCCTACCGGCGCCCTTCAACGACCCGCGAGCACGTGACGGCGATGCCGCAGCAGGTGGGGCCCAGGAATATTCGCTGGAATGCTGCTCGAGTGTCAGACCGTATAACACTGGTGTTTGGACATCTCTGCTGACAGCTCCCTGTCCCCTGCGATCTGCTGCGTTCCGGCTGAGCAGTCACAGAGGAAGGACAGCTGTTCCAACATGCCCTGTTGGCCCTGCACCGCTTTTGCGCGGTCTGCACAGCTGGATGCCGTTTCTCCAGGAGCCGCGGCAGGCCCTAGCCGGCAGCGTGAATCCACCCGTCCGCACGCCGTCGGAGAAGCTGCCGGCGAGCCCCTTCACCGGCGTCGGATGCGTTCACCGAGGCCGCTGCGGGGCGGGATCCGGTGCAGTCTGGCTGCGCGACTCGGTTGACTGGTGCCGACGTGCCGGCGCAGATCGCCAGCGGCAGCGCCTCGGCCTATACCGCGGCCCCCATGCCGGCGCAGTCCGCCGACGGCATCGCAGACGGCATCGCAGACGCTCATGGGGAAGGGAACGGATTTGGCGCCTTCAAGGCGCCCAGCATGAGCGACTGCTATGCGGCGTTCTTCGATGACGAGGCACCGGCGCCGGCGGCCCGCAGCGGCAGTGGCGGCGGCCTTGCCCGCACCAGCAGGGACTTCAAGGCGCCCAGCTTAGCTAAGACATCCATCAGCAACATGTACACGTCCTACGCCGCCGACGAGGGCGGCACGAAGCCGTCAAGCGGCCCCCAGCCCCCCTGCAGCGGCAGCGCCAACGGCTTCGACCGCAGCAGCAGCGGCAGCATCAGCTTCGCCCGCGGCAGCTTTAGCCGCAGCAGCGGCTCCTCTTTGCACAAGGATCCCATGCACGGCACCCACCGGGCGTTTGCGCCGGCCAGCCCCAGCACGTCGCCGCAGCCCCCGTCCCTGCAGCATGCAGCGTCGCCGGTGGCGCCCCAGCTGATGCTCTCGCCTCCTGCGCTGCCGCCGGCGGCAGCAAGCCAGAAGCGGCAGCTGTCTCCGGCGGCTGCTGCCGGCCCACAGCTGCACACACTCGCGCACGCCGCAGTGGTCGCCGGCGCGCAGGCGCCCGCTGCCGGGCTGCAGAGACTCGCCTCAGCCGCGGCACCGGCCGCGGCGCCGCCGCCCCCGCCCGCCAGCGCCTCCCCGCCGCAGACGCCGCCGTCGCCACCGACGCCGATATCTGCGGCGGGCGCGCTGCTCAGCGTGGCCACCAAGGAGCTCCACCGCGCGTCCGTTGGCTTGGCGCCGATCCGCTACTCCGCCTCCGGCCGCGAAGTGTATGTCGACTTCCAGAAGGAGCTGGACCGGCGGGAGGCCGCGGGGCGGCAGGCGGCCGCCCACGCCGCCGCCGTGGGAGCCACGCGGCAGCGCAGTGCGCTGGTGCCGCCGCCGGCGGCGGCGGACGGCGCTGCGGGCGCGCCGGCGGACGGCAGCTCCTCGCCCGGCAGGCGCACCGCGCGGCGGCCGTCGGCATCCTTCCCCGGCGGCGCCGACATCGCGCAGCGCGTGCCCAGCATCCACGAGGCGGCGCAGCAGCTGTACACGCGCTTCCTGCAGCGCGCATCCGGCAATGTGTCCGCGGCAGCAGCGGCGGCGGTCAGCGGCGGCGTCGTCGACGGCAGAGGCGTTGATGGCGCCGGTGTCCACTTGGCAGACTCGCCACAGAGTCCTCGCAGCCCTGGGAGCCCAGCACGCGCCGTCGCGGCCGCGCCGCCCAGCCCGCAGGCGTGCCCCAAGGGCCCGCGGCCGCAGCGGGTGCAGTTTGTGACGGTGTCGGACCTCGAGCGGGCGCTGCTGGAGCGCGCCCGTGGCGGCCGCTTCAGATGAAACTGATACCCTCGCGTCAGTGCCATGCGCAGCTTGACATTCTCGCTGCAGCACCAGACGTCGCCAGACGCCTCACGATTGAGTATTCGAACATTCAGCTTGTCCAAGGGGCAGATCACGTTCTCAATTGATGGACCCTGCAGCGAAACCTCAGCAGAACCTCGCATGGCGGCGTCCGTGAGGGAGGAGCAGCAGCAGTGCATCAATTTTATCCTGTTTCCTTCTGGATGTGGCTTCGGGCAGGACAGCCACGCGCTCTCCTAGGATGTATATCTAGGCAATAGCTCCCGAATGGCAGTGAGGGACGGCCGCTTGCTGCAGCACTGTCAGGCGTATGGGGGATCGGGCGCAGCGCGCGATGCTCGCGATGTTTCAAGCCATACGATTTCCGGATTCGGTTGTGGTTTCGTCTGGACTGTGCTGTCTTTATGCACGAGAATCGTTTGATATCACTCTAGGTAGATTCGGATAGCGTGATGACACTCGTCATTGCAAGTGTCGACAAACTCTCTGGAGATTCAAATTATGTGTTGTCATATGACATATATGTCATATGCATATGAGCCGGGCAGCTCCACCGGCTGCGGCGGCAGGAATTGCTTGCAGATGTTGCTGCCAGCGCCTGATGCCTGCCGGGCGACAGTGACCAAGTCGCCGCCGCCGCCGGCGATGTCTGAGCTGGCGCGCGAGGGCTGCCGCCCGGAGGCTGCACAGCTGCTGTAACTGGATATCACTGCGGTGGATGCGCCGGAGTCGGTCTGCAACAGCGGCTGCGCGCCGTAAGGAAATGACTACCCTGAGAGGCGGTAACCTCCTGGATTTTCGCCGCCTCCGTCGCAAACTGGCAAGCACCATCAACCTGGCCTGGGTGACGCCGCTGCCGATTGGGCTATGCGCTGCCGCGGCTGACTGGCGGCCGCACCATCTCTGTCCAGCCGCCAGGGCGAAAATGAAAGGCGTGGCGCCATGCCTCCCTCTGCTATTTCGTCCGCCGTGGCCGGGCACCGAGCTGGTGCTGGCTGCAGGTTTCAGCAGCAGCACCGCCACCAGCACCCAACGTGCTGCTGCACACCGAAAGCTACCGGTTCGGGCTGCCATCCTTGACACCAAGCTAAAAACTCCACTGTTCACGCGCGCGCCACTCTGCCTTTCCGCAACTCGCTGGTTTGTTGCCTGCTGATTGTTGCTTTGTCTGACAAGCAGCAGTACAGCTTTTACAACTTTGTTGTGGGAAACAACTGACACCGAAAGGGCTCAAGCCGTCTGACAAGTCCATTCCAACTAAGTCTAAGTCTCATAATCCGAGGTCTGCAAAATCGAGGCGTTGATCGTCGCAAATGCTCATCTCAGACAATCAATTTCAAGCCCGCCAAGGATGTCAAGCTGGATCAAGCTGTCGATTGAACGGAAAGCGAGGTAGCGGTTCGCCGAAAATGCCGAGCAGTCGGCTGGGACACTGCGAAAGCACTTGGACTTGGGCAGCGCTGCTCAAATTTGACAGCAATTTCTATGGAACATTGAACACATTGACTGAACCTACTAGACAATTTTGCTGACAGCCACTCGACAAACACTGTACTGCGAGTGTACGCTGTGACGTGGCACAGCAGTACGGGCAAGGGGGATCAAGATCTTGATCCCCCCTTGGTAAGGGTGCCGTGGCATCTTCAGTAAGGGAAAATTCGGTGAGATAATCATTTTCCAGCCCGGCTTTCCTTTGGAAAAAAAGAATCGAAACAGCAGGCACGCACTGCAGAGCTGCAGAGTTGATGCTACCTACTACTGCCGCACAATTGAGCGGCACCTATGCACGCACGCCGCTGACACTACAACTGAACGACAGCTAAAGCTGTCGGTCTTGTGGCAATCAGTGCCACGCTTTGCGTTATCGCTGTGCTGCAAATGACAGTCTGAAGACTGCGGTCCGAGTGGTCCCCCACTAAACAGCCCAGCCTCGCCTCGCCCCTGAAGACCAGCTCCAGCTACTGTCGGTGTGTTCATTCGAACAAGCGCCAGCAGCAGTGCCGGCGCCAGGTCATGTATACTGCTCGTAGAAGTTTGCTCCCGACCGACGCCGCCACTGCTATGGACGTCGGACTACGTTTGCCTCCGGCGCCCGCATCTCACCGGCCGACGCCGCCGCAGCCGCCGCCTCGTTTGCCTCTGCGGTGTTGTACTCCATACTGGGCCCCGGAGACATGCCGCCGCCGAGCGTCAGCTGGTGGGCTGGCTGCGGCAGCTGGGGCGGCAAGCCCGCCAGCACATCTGGCGGCCCATTGGCTGGGTGTAGCGCCGCTGCCGCTGCCGCGGCCGCCGCCGCAACCGCAACCGCAACCGCCGCCGCCGCCGCCGCCGCAACCGCCGCCGCCGCCGCAGTCGCTGCCAGATCCTGCTGCGGCTGCTGCTGCTGGTTCATGGTGGCGGAGAACACCGACGGCACGCTGTGCCACGTGGACGATCTCATATTGTGCGCTGCCGCCTCGTCGCCGCCGCCGCCGTTTCCGCCCGGCGCCGACCGCTGCGGCTCCTCCGAGCGAAGGCGCCCGGACTCGGGCGCCGCTGGCGAGCCCGCCGGCCCCCCGACGTGCCTCCGGTTGCCGCCGGGCCACGGCTGCAGCCACCTCGGGGCGGCGCCGCTGGGCACCAGGCCCATGTCGATGCTGCTGGCAGAGTGCTTGCCGATGCTGCTGGGGCCCGACTAGAAGCCGTGCTCCCCACCGCTCTCAGAGGATCCGGCAGAGTTGCAGGCGCTGCCGAACAGGGAGCCGCTCGCGGCACCACCCGTGTTGCGAGCTGCCACGGCTGCCATGCTCACGCTGCAATGGGGCATGTGATGCTCGCAGATCTCGCGCAGCCCTAAGCCCAAACCCTAAACCCTAAATCCAAACACCTGCGGACCAAAGGCATGGTAACGAGACGCAATGAAGTGGGTGGAAATCGCAACAGAAGATTGAAATCTCAACACAAGCGAGGGGGGTGAGGGCTGCACGAAAGATCGAAAGCGTCATCAAACAACATTGCAAACCTTCTGCAGAGCCAAGCAACCAACTGGAGCGACATTGGTGGCGGAGTGTTCCATGGTCTCGTCTCAAGATCGGCACTTGCTTGCCTGTCAGTCGGCCCTCGGGACCCTTTTGCATTGCCACGCACCGGCGCCGTCGCGCCTCAGGATTAAGCTAACGCAACTTGATATCCTGGGTACACTTGACGGAGGGCCTGGGCGACAGGCGTGGTAGTAGGGGTGTTGACGGCCATCCGGTAGAATTTTTGCATTGTCACGCACCGGCGCCGCTGCGCCGCTAGCATAGCGGCGGAACATCTGGGGAGACTTACCTATCACAGCCGAAGCATCACAGGGGCGCAAGCCGAGTAAGCAGACCCACTAGGTTTCAGCCTACGTATTGCACATGCGTAGAGTCATGCTGGAAAGTCTCGCAAATGTACTGCGGAGTTTTCGCCAAGCGCTGCGGGTGTCAGCTCTGCCATGCCGCATGCCTTTGAAAACGTGAGTCTCTGGGAACAGACGCGGAAACTGGCTTGTCACGCAGCATGCTTTACCCTGCATTCGATATTCCAGCGCCACCCTTCAACCAATAAAAACGAATGCCGGAATCGGATCTCTGGCAAACCAATGATATCACGCCCGTGCAAATCGATTCAAATCAAATTGTTTGAATAAACCACACGAAACCAACAAAATTCCGGCACTCTAGCACGGCGCTCATGCAAAAGCGGCCGATGTTCAGAGCTAGTTGCCGGCAACAGGATCAGCACCACTGCCGTGCAGTGCGCCTCATGGGTTCTCCCTCTAGATTCCTGTGCCGACGACTGCAGGCGATTCCGGCATGCACCGCCATCATGCACCGCAGCTGCCGCTGATGCTGCTGGGAGGCGTGCGCCCGACCACTTGAGTTTTCCTTTGCCTCTCGGTTTGCCAAACATCAAACCTACACACGCTCCGCACACTTGGTTTATGTGTACTTGGAACGTCCACCCGCGGCTGCCAGCGGCTCTCCCCCACGGCCGCTGGAGGCATCCTTCAAGACCGCAGCCTTGCAAGCGCAATTTCCCAGACGCTGCGCCGCCCCGAGCGGTCGCTGGTCGAAGACAGCCAGTCAGACTCCGACGCCGCCGCCGCTGCTGGTTCGGTGACCGACCCCCGGCCGGCTGGCGGCGCATACGAGCTGTCGTGGCGGCTGGTGGTAGTACGGAAGCGTCCTGGCGACCGCAGCAGCTGCGGCTGCGGAAGTGGCTGCCGTGCGTGACCAGAGCCCTGGGCAGCCGTCTCGGCGGCTGAGGCTCTCTGCAGCGCCGCCGCAGCCTTCGCCACAGCCTCGCCGCTGGGGGCCTTCGCGACGGCAGCCTCCGGCGGCGCCGCGGCTCCCTCGTCTGCCGCCACCGCCACCACTCCGCCCGCCGCCGCGGCGCTCGGGTGTGAAGTGCTGCGGCTGTGGAAGCGGCCCCGCAGGTTGCGCACCAGCCGCCCCGGCCGCGCCGGCTCGGCGCCACTGCCAGCAGCCGCTGCAGCGCTGTCTGACTTGGCCGCCGCCGCCTTGCCATGCTCGCTCCTGGTGCCGAAGCGGCTCAGGCGGCCGGCCACCGACTGCTGCCGCGACTGCGGCTCTCCCTCGGGCGCCGCACCCGCCGCCGCGACGGCCGCCGCCGCGGCTGTGCTCTGCGGCAGCCGCTGCACCGGCTGGATCTGGCCCGTGATGGGCTGGACCTCGGAGGCATCCGGCGTGGACATGACTCGCGGCGGCGCCCGCGCAAAGGCGTTCCCCAGGGAGACGCCCCGCTGCTCAGGCGACGCCAGCGCCGCGGCGGCCGCCTCCTGCTGCCGCCGCACCGGCGACGGCGTTGGCGGTTTGTCGGCGCCGGCAAGGGCTGCCGGCGCCGCCGTCTCCGACGGCGCCGGGCTGGAGGCGAGCGCCGCGGCCTGCGCTCGGGCGATGGCCGCCTCCACCCCCTGAGGCAGCAGGAGGGCATGCTTGCAAGTCGTGTTTCCATTGATGACTTTCGCTGGCTGAGGGGCTTCCTCTAGTTGAAAGCACCAGCCCGCCGCTTGGTGCAGCATTTCTCGTGGCTGATCATGTGTGTCAGTTCTGACTCTTTGGTCTCAGCGGCTCACGAATATGTATTCGACAATGGACATGAAGGATGAGAGAGGATGAGGAAGGCAGGGGAATAATGTCAGGGGCCTGTACCTCCACAATTGCGGCATGGCGCTCGGTGCGGCGCGCGCCCTCGCGCGGCGTCGCCGCAAGGCTGTACGCCGGCGACAGCGCGGCGGAGCTGGTATCGCCGGCGGGGCGCCGGGCCCCGCCGTTGCCGCCGCCGCCAGCGCCGGCGAAGGCGCGCCGCTGGTCGCCGGAGCTGCGGCCGCCCACGTCACTCGGCAGGCTGATGGAGCGCGGGCCTGCGGGCCGAGTGAAGAGCAACGGAGTCAGCCTCCAGGAGGTAAAGCCGGGAGAAATAGGACAGAAAATGTGGCAACGACGTCAACGAGGACTGAGCTTCAGTTCCCGTTGGCTTTGTGCAAAGGACGCCAGCATTGGTATTCCAGTCGGATTCTCATGCAGTCTCTGGGGAATGACTGCGCACCCGCACTGCGAGCGGGGACGCTGCTGGAGGACATGCTGCCCAGGCTGCGTGTGGGGTGGAAGGTGCGCTGCGGAGCGCCCGCCGGCCCCGCGCCGGCGGCGCCGCCCAGCGCCGCCTGCCCGCTGGCGGACAGGTCGCCGCCCCACAGGTCCGCAATGAGCGGGTTGCTGACCAGCACGCTCCAGTCGAGCGCGCCCTGCGGCGGCGCCGTTGCAGGGCGCTGCCGCCGCGCCCAGCCGCTGCCGCCAAAGCCGCCCGGCCCGCTGGGCGCCCTGCAAGAACGAAGCCCACAGTCAGCAGGGGGCCTGTACGTCGTTGGAGCCTTGAAAAGTGAGTAAGCGTGAGGAGTGCCGTGCCCTGGCAACTTCTGATCTGGCCTGGGCTGCGGCGTCTCACACAAGGAAGCGTGGTGCCAGAACACAGTCCAGCGGCTGGCGCGTACGCCGGGGGCATTGAGCAAAGGGCGCACCGGCCAAGGCCGTGCGCCGAAAGGGAGCGCCGGATATCCGTGGAAGGCTCTGCCGCCGCCGCGGCCGCCGCCGTCGACTCGCGCTCTGCAGCAGTGGCAGAGCGCCAGCGGCGCGGCGCCGCCAGTGACCGCTGCTGCGGCGAGCTGCCGAGACCCCGCGGCCCCGCCGCTGCCTCATCGCCCGCCCGCGGCTGCAAGTAGCAGTCGCATGCTCAGCGCTATGCCTGCCAGAGTTCCGCCTTGACACATGTTATGGGCGACACATATTCCCGGACCAACAACACAAGCAAAAGTGCTGAAGTGCCGCTTGCAATCCAGGGTACAGGAGCGCCGCTTACAAGACTCCGCAGCATCTGCTAGCGCCACCGTCGAAACGCAGTGTGAGCAGACGCAGAATCAGACTTCCATGGCATGTTGGCGGCAGGCTGCGCACCTGCAGCCAGCGTTCCAGGGCCTCCTCCCGCGACCGCTCCGGCGAAGGCGGCGCCTGCTCCTCCTCCGCCTCTTCCTCCTGGATAGCCGCTGGGTCGGCCGCCGGGCCGCTGCCCGAGCCGGCGCTGCTGCCGGTCGCCGACGCCGCTGCCGATGCCGCCGTGGACGGCGTGCCCGCTGTTGTCGCCGTGCTGGCGGAGGCTCCAGCTGACGCTGACGCAGAGGTGCTGCCGCTCGTCGGCCCGGTGGGCTGCTGCTCCGGCGTGGCGGCGCTCTCCGCCGACGACTGGGTCTCCAAGAACTCCAGCCGCCGCGGCTCTGCCGCCGCCAGCGCCGCAGCAGCGGACGTCATGTCTGTCGGCTGCTGCTGCTGCTGCATCTTGCCGGCCGCGAAGGCGGTTGCAGCAGAGGCGACTGCTGGCGCGGAGTATCGCCGCGGCAGCGCTGCGGGGGCAGCGTCAGTGCGGCTGCTGGCAGCGGCCATGGCCGCGGCCGCCGCCGTGCCCGCTGCGGGCAGCTGCCCGGGCTCGAACGCCTTGCGCCGTTCGGAGACCAGCGCGCCCTGCGGTGAAGATGCAGGAGATGGTGGGCAGCTTGTGGAGGCAGTGTACACTGCTGCAGGAAGGAGATGACATGCGAAGCAGTCCCTGCGAGGGTGGCCAAGCTGAGGCCGGTGTCGAGGACCCTCTCCAGGTCAATGCATTGGAAGACATAGTCAAAGCCACTTATTTGGGCAAAGCAGCAGGAAGCGGCTGAGAATCTTCACCAATGCAGGCGGCAGAACCCAGGATGCCGGGTAGCAGGTCCAACGGTTTTGGGGTCGAAACAAAAAGGGGCTCATTTGGGGGCTCAGGCGAACAGGATTTCGGGCTGCGGGCTCACCATGTGGGACCGTGGCGTGCTGGACACCGTCCGCGGAAGCGCACCCGCCGGCAGCGACCCCGTCGCAAAGCGGTTGACCGGCGGCAGCGGCGGCAGCTTGCGGCGCTGCGCCTGCGGCGGCGTCGGCACCACCGCAGATGGCAACGACGTGGACTTGCCGGCCCCCAGACCTGCGGCACGGTGCAAAGCACCGCATGAGAAGCGCCGCTCTGGTGACACTGCGAAAGTTGATGCGCCGCGCCATACGTGCGGGCAGATTCGAGGGTGCCGGCAGCGGGCTGCGGTGTCGCAGAGCGAGGCACATTCATGGAGCAGGTCCTCTCATGTTGTGTGACAAACCCGTTGGCATAGTTTCGAGGCAAAGTTTACCAACCCCAGAAATGATCATGACGCTCGAAGCCCTCGTGATCATCAGGGTGTCTCCGTTCGCACCCGCAGGGGCGAAGGCGGCGCCGGGCGCAACGGTAACGCTGGAGGCGCTGGCGGACCGCAGCCGCGGGATCTCCATGACGCTCGTCCCCTCCAGCCTCAGCGCCTCGCGCGCGTCGGTGTGGCTGACTGAGCGTAGGAAGTCCGGGCTGCGCCGCTCGAAATGCGCCGTCTGCATGAGGGGCACGGCCAGGTGGTCATGCAATGCTCTGCAAACCCATGGCGAGCGCAGGGCACGGCCTGCGCGGCCTGCGCTGCACAACTGTGCAGAACAGCAACAGGAATAGGGCTGCCAATAAGGATCGAAGGGGAAGGAATACAAGCGGGGCCAGCGGGGCCTCCTCACCTTGATGCGGTCGAAGCAGTGCTTCATGTCCGGGCGCGCCTCCGGCACCACCTACAGGTTTCACGGGTCAGCATCGCCTGAGTTCGAGGACGGGCTTGGATGCTCGGCTTTTGCAGGTGAGCAGGTCGCGTTGCTACAGCTGGAATTGACGATTTGAAATAGGTTGCTCTTGAAGGCAGTGTTCCAAAGAACAGTCGCTGAGAGGGTTGAAAAGGTTGCGATGCGTTCCATGTTTTGCAGCGCAGTAGACTTGGGAGATCCATGCTGGCACGCCCGGTCAGCTTTCGCACCTGCATGCACTCCCGGATGAGCATGAGGATGTCGGCGGGGCAGTCCCTCGGGACTTCGGGATCCGCCAGCCGCCCGCGCGTCGGCACCCGCCCCGTCGCGATTTCCCACAGCACCACGCCGAAGGAGTACACGTCCACCTACGAATGATCAGAGTTCGTCGGCAGTGTTCGCAAAACAGGGCTGGAGCTGATTGCTTAGGTTGTGCACTGCTGGCGTCGCTTTGCGCGTGTGCAGCCAACCTCGACAGCGGTGTCGTGTGGAGGTCGCTGTCTGGTAGGTGGAACGAGCGCAAGGGCTCGTGGAGCATGTCAATCGCACCTTGGAGGTGCAGCTGTGTCCAAGCAGCAGCTCCGGAGCTGCATACGCAAACGTCCCTACAGAGTAACAGCACCCCTCACGTAGCGCAGGCCGCAGTCACAGCGTCATACGGCCTCTCAAGCTTTGAAAACGCACACTCTACTGCTCTAAGCTTTTCGGGCCTTGCTTGGCATGCAGTACATCGATGGGCTTGAGCACAGGAACAGCGGCAAGGAAACGCACAGCCGACGTTGTCGGGGTTGTAGTTGCCGAGAAGCTGCGCAACGCCCACGTCGGCGATCTTGGCGGTGTCCCACGACTCGCTGAGCAGAACGTTGGACGTCTTGATGTCGCAGTGGATGACCTGCAGGGCAGCTGAAGCTCACCGTTGACTTTTCACAGACTCTAGTGTTGACCGCTTGCCGGAGCTCACAGCAGCCGCTGGTGCATGGCGGCCGGCTGACGCCGCGGCTCCAACAGCAGCAGTGGAATGGCAGCAGGGCCGTTTGCAAGCCGCAGCATCCAGGGGTCTGCAGCCGCTCATCGTGGGAGTGCAGCGCGTTGACATCGCTGCAGCACAGGCCTGGCGCCAGTGGTACGTCTGAAACATGCACACAGAAGACAAACGGCAGGCGCTGCGCGCGCACGTCGTGGGAGTGCAGGAAGTGGAGGCCGCGCGCGATGTCCAGCGCCACCTTGCGCCCCTTGCGTTCCCACACCAGGTCCCGCCGCGCGTCCTTGTCCAGCGCACCCCGCAGGTCCCCGCCCGCCATGAACTGCGGTCGCCAATCATTATGCATGAACGAATTTTACACATTCCGCACCGACCGTCACTGCACAAGCCCTGATGATCTCGCCGCGCGTCCTTGTCCCCGCTCCTCGCAAATCGCCGCCCGCCATGGACCGCGGTTATCGAAGATCAATACACACGACGATGTCATAAGCGGCTGTTTCGTCATGAAACCAGTCAGCCGCGCGTCCTCGCCCAACGCTGCCCGCAGGTGGCCACCCGCCATGACCTGCAGAGCAGTTGTACAGATCCGTTGGAGACACTGATTGTTACAGAACAGGGACTAGCAGCCAGGCTCTCGACGGTGTCGGCACACACAGGGGCCGCTGTGCGCATAGTGCAGGCCGTCATGGAGGGCGTTGCAGGCGCTCCCTCCGCGCTCTTCGCACACGAGCAGGAGGCCGGCAGGGCAGGACGTCGCTCGTGGGCCGTCATTGGGTCGGACTCAAGTTAGCAGCCGGCTCCGGGCGAGTGCAGCCAGTAATCAAGGTTTACTACAAGTCAGCCAGATATTTTGTTCAGGACATGTGGCCCGTACAATGCCCATTTAGGGTTTCAGTCACGGCACGGCAGTCAGCAGTAAGGCCAGAAGCAGCCCGGTCGGTTTGCACCTCGGTGACGAGCATGAGGTCCTGGCCGGGCCGCATGCAGGCGCCGTAGAACTGCACGATGTTTTTGTCGTAGTTGAGGCTCTTCAGGATGCTGACCTCCTGCGCGGCGGGAATATCAGACTGAACTCCGTCAGCCGCCAGGTGAAGTCTGCAGACGCACATTCAGGCTGCATGCCTCTCAGCTGCCCACGAAGCCTTTTCAGCAAGCTGTCGCCGAGCCGCAAACCAGACAGCATTGGCAGAGCATCGCGGCGGCTCGACGACATTCAGAGAGACAAGTCGGCGGCAGCCGCCCCATACGACGGGGGGGGGGGGGGGGGGGGGGGGGGGGGGT
>JAABUW010005109.1_pt1 | contig 17332 bp, 5 predicted proteins | sample 5560081 | NCBI WGS metagenome assembly JAABUW01 (sample SAMN10711882, study PRJNA513363) | rock metagenome | isolation source: Antarctica rocks | place: Antarctica: Victoria Land, Knobhead sud | reverse complement strand
CATTAACGATAAAATTATCAAAGTTTACATAAAGTCGACAATTAATTACATAAAAAAAAATTGCTCTTTAATTACATTTTACTTTTGATTCGTGAAAAATTGTTTAAAAATTACAATTATAAAACAAATTTTTAAGAAATATTTTAAAGCGTCGATCTTAATTATGTTGAACTTTCTAAAAATAATATTAATAATTAAACGTATAAATCTTATCTTTGTTCTAGCTTTTGTTTTATTATAATTGATATCTTTGTTATTTCTATTGCGAATTCTAACGTTTGTCTTGTTCTATAAGCATTATATATTGATTTTTCTTTATAATTTTTGCGAAAGCATTTAACTTTAAATAGACATCTTTATATATGTTTTAAAAACTTAAAGAGCGCAAAGCAACAAACAACAATTAACGTCTTTATGTTTGTTAAAAATTTAAATAATAACAAGTTTCTATATAAAGACGAATCTAATACGTTAATTAATATCGTCGACATTATAAATGTAGATTTGAATTTTTAATGCGCTACGATTGTAGTTTTTTACGAATCAATATATAGTGCGATTATAATCGCTTAAGTTTTTGTTCGCGTCTAGCGTTAAAACAATAATTCGAAAATATTCTACTACGTATTATATATCAAAACAAGAATTAAAAAGATTATGCTAAATAAATAACTAACAAAAATCAAGTTTATAATTAAGATCTTTTAGAAAGTCTTTATAATAATAAAGAAAAATGCTAATGTTGCTAAATTTAATACAACAACAAATGCAACAATAGCTATCAAAAATTCGAAAAAAAAGTAAAGATTTAATAAGTATAGTTTTCTACTTAATGTTCGAAGATAAAGTTGATCAAACAAACTTATTAGCTTGCGCAATAACAAAGATTTTTATTAATTATATTTTTTTTAGTACTTTTGTCTTTTCTTAAGTTTCGATTTGTTCGCTTTGTATTTACGCTAACATTTGCGTCAATATAACTCAATATAATTCAATATAACTCAATATAACTTAGATAAACGTCGATTAATTTTTTTTAAAGCGTCAAATCTATATTGCTTGATATAATTGCTTTATTTTTATAATTATATTTTTTACACTCTTATTACGAGCTTCTTCTTTAAGTTACTTAACGTATTAATTTTAATTTTAAATCTAGAATTGTTATTATCAATTATTACTTAAATCTTAAGATCAATAATAAAATGAAAATCTTAATAGACTAAATATTGCATTATTTCTTCTAACAAATCTCTAAAACTTCGAAGTTAATTGCGAGAAATATATTTTATTTCTTTACGCTTTAATCGCATTTTTATAATTTAATTCATATATTTAAAGCATTATTATGTTATTACTTTTAACGTTCTTTTTTACAATTATTTTGCAAACTTATCTTACAAACTCTTATTTTAATTAGCGCCTAATTATTTGTTTTGATCGTAAATATAAAAAACTACGTCTACAACATAATTTAATCTCTAATAATTATAATTTACATAATATAATTTGCTCACGAAATTCTCGATCTTAAAGTCTAGTAATAATAATCGCATTAATTTATTAATAATCTTTGATTTTATAATTTGTTTTATTTTTTTATTTTTACTTTTATTTGCAAGTATTATTTTTACATAAGTTTACTTACAATTTTAGCTTTATTATTTTAGAAAATGTATAATTATGTTGCAAATTTAAAGATATAAACACAAAAAAATGTTTTGTTAACTTGCTCTTTATTTTATTATATTTTGATCAAGACGTTTGTTTGTTATATAAGTGTCTCGACTTAACAACATAATTTTATTGATTAAGTCTTTAAAAATTATTAGTATTCAAAACTCAATTTTGAAACAAATCGTATAAAATAGATCAAAATTCTCTATAACAAATATAAACGAATATTAGAAGTCGAAAGTTAATTTTTTTATCTAATAAATTTTTGCAAAGATATTATTATCTACGACGTTAAAATCGTTTTCGAAGTCGCAACAAAAGAAGAACATCAAAAAATAAATAACAAAAAAGACAATTATATTAATCTTAAACAATTTATTTCGTTAACATTTTTCTTCTTTGTTTCTTCAAGCTTTTTAGCGAATTCGCATATTATTTTTATTATTAAAGTGTTATCGTTAATCGATTTTAAATTTAATTGCTATTCTTTATTTATAACTCTTAACATGCTTTCTTTAAAATTTTGATCAACGCAACTTTATCTTTTTTCGCTTAATAATTTTTTATAAATCTTAAACTTCAATTTTAAGTCTTTTTAAATTCGATTTGTTTAATGCAATTGTTTTTCGAATTCAATTAATCAAATTGTAATATATTAAACGCTTAAGAAAAACTTATAATTTAATTAATAACAACAATATTTAACATTGTATTCTTTCAACTTAACAAAAGTTTAAAGATTTTTTTCGAATTCAAGTACAAAATTAAGACAATATAGATAGATTTATTTTTGTACTTTTAAAACGCGCTCTAATAAACGAACAAATAATTTTTAACAAATCGTATTAATTCTTTTTTTATAATTTGATTCTATTAGTTTTTTTATTATTACAAATCTTCTTAATTACTTCAAAGTTTTCTCGATTTAATTAATAAAGAATATAATTAAAAAGTTATTTTACGCGAATTAATATACAAGTTTGTCTTCTTCGTTATATTGTTTTCGAATTAATAATGTGTCTTATTAAATTTAAAGCGCATAGCATCTTTATTTATTAAGTTATTTTGTTACAACAAGTTAAACTTTGATTTTTTTTCTTTAAACAAAAGCGTTTAAGCAAACAATACAAAATTAATAACAACTTAAAAAACTAAAATATACAAAATTCAAAATTAAGCTTAACAATAAAACAGATTTTAATTTAATAATAATTATATATGCTATAAAGAAAGAAATAAATATGTTAATTAAAACAAATTCGCAAAATAAAAAAGAAAAAAATAAGAAAAATGCAAATAAAAATATAATTAAAATGTTTGTAGTTACTTCTTTTATTTAGACGCTTTATTAAATTAATGTCTAACTTTAAAGTCTTTTAAATTAGTTAATTATATAAGTATTTTTTAAACGAAACTAAGAAACGTATTGCAACTTTTGTGCGCATTGTTCTTAAAAAAGACAAATTTAAAAAAAAAATGTTATCAAATATAAAGTGAGAAAGATTTCTTAATAGTAATTAGTTAGATTCTTTGTTGTCGTCTCTAATATTATGTTAAATAATCTCTATAATATGTTGTTCGCAAATAAGATAAATCTTAAAAAGATAAAATATATTTGTTTTCTTCAATTATTTAATTACTAACGACTTATATTTATAGATTATTAATATTTTCGTAGTTGTTATCTTTTGTTTATAATTATAAAAACAATGACAAAACATTTAAATTAAATGAAGAAACGAATCTATTATTCGCAAATATTGCTTTAAAAATATATTTATTAATGTTATCTATTTTTCTACTAGTTTAAGCAATAACTAGACATCTATTTATGTTAATTTAATCTTTATCTTACATATAGCGTTTTTGTCGTATATTTTCTTTCGAATACGAATTTCAACAATTAGAACAAAAGAGTTTATAGATTTGTTAACATAAAAAATTTTAACATTATTTTTCTTAATCTTTATTAATTAGTTAAGAACAAATAGATGTTAACAATTGTTATTTTTAATTAATTTCAAATTTATTGCGATCTTATTGTATAACTTTTTACAAATACAAGAGAAAATTATCTAAGACACTACAATCTTTTAAGTTTGATTTTATTTATTATATAGTTTTTAACTATATGTTACAACTAGAAGTTGCATGTCGCACTTAAGTTTACTAAGTTTTGCGAATAATTTTATATAAGACGAAAAAATATTTATCGCATTTATGTAGAATTCGTTGCCATTAATAGATGTTATATTATTAAGATATCAAAACTAGAATTTTAAAGAGTAATAAATAATACGAAAATCAAAAAACTTAAATATTGCTTTTAGTTAATAGTGATATTTAAATTTATAATTATAATAAATTTTACAAACGTTGTTGTTTTTCTCGATTTAGCAAGTTTAAACTTATAAAATAATTTAAATTATTTTTATTTTAATTTTACAACAAAATCTCTTAATAAAATAAAAAATAAAATATTAACAACAACAAAGAAAGAAATATCTTAAAAATTAAAATGCTAGCTTTCGAAGCTATGCAAATCTTTAAAACTCTAATCTTTAAAACTCTAATTTTTAAAATTATAATTTATTATTATAATTAAAGCAAATAATACGATAAACAATTACTATATTTTCTTAAACTCTAGCGCAAATCTATTAAAAGACACTTTTTCTAAAAAGCATTAAAATAGTTTAAAAAGTATAGTTGTTAATTAAAAAGAGCGTATTAAAGTACAATTTAAACAAATGTATATAATTTAGAATTAATAACAATACAAATCAATTTATATTTAAAAACATTTTACGAACACAACAATTTAAAAAATTAAACAAATCTTCGACGAAATACGTTTATCGCAAATCTATAATAATTTTATTATATTTAACGTTTGTAACGTCGACAATTCCACAATAGCAAATGCGTTAAATCAAAAATTATGTGTTTAAAGTTTACATAAACTTAAATACTAATTATATCAAAAAAAATTAATTTTTGATTGTCTTCTACTTTATGTTAATAAAAATTCGTTCGAAATTATTTGTTATTAAAAAAGTTCTCTTAAAGTACTTCGAAGCGTCTATCTTAATTATGTCAAACTTTTCTAAAATTACATTAATAATAAAGCGTATAAATTCTATCTTTATTCTAACTTTTGCTTTATTATAATTGTTATTTTTGCTATTTTTATTGCGAATTTTAATGTTTATTTTATTTTACAAATGTTATATATTAATTTCTCTCTATAATTTTTGCGAGAGCATTTAACTTTAAAAAGAGCATTCTTAAATGTGTTTCAAAAATTCGAAAAACTTAAAACGACAAACGACGATTAACGTTTTTAAATTTGTTAAAAAAATAAGTAGTAAGCAAGCTTTTGCAACAAAATAAATCAAATACGTTAATTAAAACTATTAAAATGCTAAAAAAAATCAAAATTTTTAATATGTTATAATAATTATTATATGCGAGTTCGTGTATAACGCATTTTAAATCGCTTAAATTTTCGTTCGCATCTAGCGTTAAAATAACGAGTTAAAAATTTTATACTACGTACTATATGCGAAAACAAAAATTAAAAACATTGCGCTAAATAATTAGCTTGCGATAATTAAATTTACAACTAAAATCTTTAAAATTGTAAATTTTCTTGCGATTTAAATAGTTGCTACATAAATATCGTTAAAGAGATTAATAACTTAAAAAGTTATTTTTGCATTTATTTTTATGTTTTATCTCGAATTTATAACTCTAGTTCTAGTTAATTTAATTTAAATTTTAATTAACTTGATTTATTGCTATTGTCTTTATTTTACTTTTTTATTTTTATTTTCTTCGCTACTTTATTTGTACGTTTTTTTTTTTTTTAAATATTAGTTGCATAAAGTGATTTTTAATCACTTTTTAATTATTGCGATGCGTATCGAATTAAAAACAAAACTTGATTTATTGTTAAAAAGAAAAAAGTTTAAACGAAAAAATATATTAATAAAGCTTTGTTAAAAGCAAGAGTTTAGCATTCTTTATATTAAACTTCTAGAACTTACTTGTAGTCGCAATAAATATAAAGACAAATAAGAAAAACATTTTAGAGAGTTTTGTAATGTTTAATTACGAAAGCACAATTAAGTTTTCGACACAATTGTCAAATTAACTTAGATTAGTTAAGAGTGTCATATCTTTATTAATTTAAAATTGTATATAAAGTCGTTATTTAATATAACTCTTCTCTTAACGTAGATATTATTATTTTTGTTTAAATTGACGCATATTAATTTATCTTAATTAAGAAGCAATGTCTTTAGTAATTATAATCAAATGTAAAGTTATAATTCTATATCTCTTTACTTTTAACGCAATTTCTATTATGTTTGTCTAGTTTGACGCAAACTAGTTTATGTTAATTAAGAAAGAGCATTTTTGCGATAGTTATAGTCGCATGTAAAGCTATAATTCTATATCTTTTTTCTTTTAACGTAGTTTTTGTTATGCTTGCCCAATTTAACGCAAACTAGCTTATGTTAATTAAGAGAGAGCATTTTTGCGATAGTTATAGTCGCATGTGAAGTCGTGATATTGCGACTCTCTTTTTTTAACGCAATTTTCGTTATGTTTGTTTAAGTTGACGCAAACTAGCTTAGATTAATTAACAAAATTGTGTCTTTAATAACTTTGATCAAATGTAAAGTTGTAATTCTATATATCTCTTCTCTTAACGCATTTTTTGCCATGTTTGCCCAATTTGGCGCAAATTGATTCAAATTAATTAAGAGAATTATCTTTTTAATAGATACGATCGCATATAAAGCTAATATCTTCTTTTTAAACGCAATTCTTGTTATGTTTGTTCAAGTTGACGCAAATTAACGCAAATTAGCGCGAATTTTTTATCAAGTTTGTAGTAATTTAACATCAATAGTTTGCGTTATCTAGTATTAACATTATACTCTTAATAGAGAGAATTTATTTAGAGTCAACTATAATATCAATGTTTAATTAAATAAATTCTTCAAATAATACTAGCATATTAATCTATATATAAAGAGATAATTCGAAGTAGAGTTGTTATAGATCTTCGCAAAATAAAAAAAGAAATATATTAATATTTAAATTCTACGCAATTTGCTTATATTATGTATAATAATTAATTAATAAATTACTCTATAATTGCAACTTATAAATATAATTGATTAAATAGTCTTTTATTACAATTGTATTTAGTATTTAATAAACGATTAAAACTTTAACTTTTTATTATAATATTAATATGCATTGATGTAGTCTAGAGATTTATTTCTTTAATTATGTTTTTATCTAGTAGTAATGTTGATCTTTTTAAAATATCTATAATAGTAAAAGACGAAACTTAAAACGCTTCTTTAAAATCGATTTAACGTAATAATATTAATAACTTCGCAACGCGATATATTAATTATGTTTTATAAATTATATATTTTAACAAATCTTCAAGCATCTATCGTCTTATTGCGTTATATATATATAATAGATAAAGTTATTAAAAAGAGAGAGCAAAGTATTATGTCTCGTTTTTGCGATGCGTGTGATTTGACGTCAAAGAACAACGACGAACTAACGCGCCATTTAGCTAGATGCTAGATAATTCGAGAGACAAAGCGTCGAAAAAAATCTAAATCTAAGAAAAAAATAAAAGAAAATTCGAAAAAGAATTCGAAAAAGAACGATTTATATTAGTTGCGCAATCGTCTTCTTAAAATAAAGCAACGTTTAAAAAAGATTAATGCATCAAATGCATCTAATAAAGTAACGTTTGACGAAATTCTACAATTATCTAAATTAAATCAAAATAATTATAAGTTTTCAAACGCGCATATTATAAAAATTAAAAAATGTTACTCTTCAATTTTATAAATAAAGAATTTTGTTAATTTTAAGCATGCTACACAAGCATCTAATAATAAAGCAAGAAATCGCACATTAACAAGTCTACAATTTATTACATTGATTATAATAATTAAGCAATACAATTAAAAGAAAAGAACAAAAGAATTTATTAACGATATAATTCGAAAAAGTAGCTACATTCGTCAAATAAAAAAAATTACGCAAAAATCGTTTTTTATTTTCTTGACAATATATAGTCTTTTTTAAAATGCTTAAAATTATAAATTTGCAAAATAAATGTTAAATTATAAGCTTATAAAGAGTGCTATCGACGCGTTGTTTTAAAATAAGAATAACAAAAACATGCAAAAACGTTACAACTTTCGCAACGACAATAAATAATATACGCAAATAAAGATTATTTTATACAAAATTAAAAACGATAAATAACGCAAGATAAAATTTACAATTAAAGAGACAATTAATGATTTTATCTCTATTAAATATATTATATATTATCGAAATGTTAAAAATGTAATGCGTTTTTTGTTTAATTATAAATCTTTTTAAGACAATCTAATATACGCGTCGATTTAAATTAATACGACGAACAATATTTGCGTCTATATTAAAATGCATATAAAAAATTGATAATAAAATATACAAAATTAATTATTAAGAGAAGTTACAATTATTTTAATTTTAATAACTACGAACAAAATTTAAATAATACAACATTATAAAGATTAAAGCTTGTAATCAATATATATAACTATTAATAATTTAAATCGAATTATAAGACGAAATTAAATTTGATCAAGTCTAGTGCTAATAGACTTAATATTAATTGTAAAGATCAAAAAAGAGCATTTGTAACATTTATAAACAAAAGTATATCATTAAGCTATAAAGAAAATCTTTTAATGTACATTTTTAATCTATAATAATCTCGCTTTGCAAACTAATCAAATGTAGCATTTAAAATATTTAGCGAATCTAATATAAACGTACTTTGCGCTAACGATTTTACGAAAAAATGTTATTTAATTATTGAAGAAATAATAATGAACTACGAAGAGCAAGTTCTTATTACTAGTATTAAGAAGAACAAACATTACAATATTTGCAAAATTTCTTTAAACGAACGAAAGCATCTTATAAAGAGATAAAAATATCGTACTTTTAAATATATTTAAAACAAATTCGTTAAACAAAAGACGAATTTAAAGAAAAACAAAAAGAAGATAAATATATATTCGATGCGCAATTAAACGTAAAAACACAAGTATTGCAACGTTTATAAATTAATAAATCTTAATATTTTTTATTAATTACTAAAAAATATAATTATGCGATTAATTAACTAAATTGTTGTCTTAATTAATAATATTATTGCAAAGACGTATTTTAAACAATTTACGAAACAAAAGAAAAAAAACAAAAGTATTATCGAAACAACAAAATCTATTCAATTAAATAAGCGCTTTTGTCAAATTTTTAACATAACAAACTTGAAGACGTTTAAATCGTTTAATAAAGTCAAACAATAAAACGAAATTAAACAAAAAACAATAGTACATTAACTTGTTTTTGCAATAATATTTCTATTAATAGAAAAGCGAAACGCGACAATACATTGTGTTCGAACGATTACGAACTTTATTATGTTCGCTTAATACGTTTTTTATAACAAAAACACATTAAATTACATAAAGTACGTATTGTATTAAATCGACAACTTAAAGACGATTTTTATTAAATATTGATTACAAAATATAACGCACAATAAGAACGACAAAAATAAGACACATTTTAACATTTTTAAGCTTTATGTTTTTATTTATTATGTAAATTTTATTTAACTATTTAATAATGCTCAAAACTACGATATCTTCTACAACAAAACAACATATAAAATTCTATTAAAGCAATTCTTTTTAAAAACGAACAAAACAAAGAGATGAAAAACACAAATATTAGATTATAATACTTAACATATTAATATTAACGTTATAAGCGATATAATTTTCTATTTGCAAACTAGCTTAATACTTGTTGTTAAACAAAAAATAAAAAAAGAAATTAACAAATTAATACGAAAGTTGATAAATTTATCAATGTAGCTTAACTCTTATAATCGAGCATTGCTAAGCAAATAATGCATAAATCACAAATATTAACGAAAAGTTAAAAAAGTTGCTATAAAGAAGAAGTTTAAATGTTTAAATTTTATAGACGCATTAACAATGTTTATTCGAAAAAAACGCAAAAAAGTACGAAAATTAATTTGCGATCAATTAAAGTTAAACGTTCGAAAACAAAATTTATCTTAAATAAAAAACTACTTTGTTAAAATTTACAAATTCTTAATTTGCTAAAAACAAAGCAAAAAGAATTATATAAATTTGAAAAAATTACAAAAAAATATAATTCGATGCGTTTTTTGTTGATGCAATAAAATTAATTAGCGAAGAGATTATGTATAAGTGCAAAAGTATAAGTTAAAAAATATTTATCGAAGCAACAAATTAACAAAGAGCAACAATAAATATGTAAAAAGCGTGCGATTTATAGTTACTATGTTCGATTATTATCGATTAAATTGTATTAAGCGTTTACGAAAGTATATAAAAGCGCTAGTTAAAATAAAACGATAAATTAATTAAGAAATTACTAACACAATACATAAAATGTATAAAATAATCGACTTTTTTACTAATATAAACAAAAACTTTATACGTTTATACTCTTAACAATTTTACGATTTATTATATATTATTTGCAACGTATATCTTATATCAACAAATCAAAAACGCACAAAGTATTATGTTAACAACTTTATCAATTAAAATTAATACAACACTATATATAATCTTAACTTCAAAACTAACGAAATTTAATTTGCAAACATATAAGCTAAAGAATATTAAAAAAAGAAAAAAAATTAAAGACGCAATAACTAAATTAAGTTAACAAAATCTACGTTATTAAAATTATAAAGAGACTTTTAATTTATACGCTCTCTTTATTACTTAAACATTTATTTTGACAATAAATAATAATATCTTTATTCTACATTATTTAGATTACGATAACGTATTAAACAAGTTAATTAAATTGCGCAATACGTAGACTTTTGTATAATGCATGTTCTTTTCGCTATTATTTCGAGACTTAAAATTGCAAAAGACGTAGCTAATACGTTAAAAAAAATAAAAAACGTAAAAAAACAACAACGAATGTTAAGAATTTTATTATTAATAAAAAGAGCAAATCTACTTTAAGACTTAAATTAATTAATAATTGAATTAACTTATTTAAGATTAAGTTAACTTGTTTAAGATTAAATCAAATTGTTCAAAATTAAGTTAACTTAATTACAACGACTATGCTTTAATCGCGCTAAAAGACGCTAAATTATGTTGTCTTTATTAACGTTATTATAATTATTGCTTTTAACAACAATTAAAAAGACGCTCTTATTAAGTTTGTCGCAAATGTTTATCTTTACTTCGTTGTAAACGTTGTTACAAGTTAAACAAAACTATAGAAACTATTATTAATTTTTGACAAAATTACTAGCGTCAATGTAGTGAACAAAGATTTTAAGAGCGTAATTCTTTTTAAAATTACGCAATTTAAAGAAATTTATTATTAAGTTAAATACGATTCTTAAGTTCGATTTCTTAATAAATAAGCATTAAACAATCTCTAAGTATATCGCTAATAACAAATAAGACTATTATTAATTAAATTGTAAAAAAACTATATTATAATGTCGAAAATCTTAGATAAACTTTAATCTTTTAAGAGCTTTATTTAATTTTAAATTAATTGAAGACACAAATTGTTATTAAATTCTATTTAATAAAGACGCTCTTAAAGCATGTTTAAAAGCTTTGTGATATTGTTTTTTGCAACAATAGCGTTCTTAATAGAAGTGTAAAAATGTATTTAAGATCGATAATATTAACGCGCGCATATTGCGACAAGCTTCTTGTATTAATGTACTTTTTAATATATTAAATCTAAAATAACTTAATCTTAATTTTAATTAATTTAATAAAGAATTGCTAAATTTAAAGCAACATACAAGACAAACAATCTCTTAATAAGCATATAAAGTATTATTGTTAAAATTTACGTTTTTTCTTTAAATGTATTCTAACATATAGATTCTTACATTTTAATCAAATTCGCAACTTATAATAAAGACAATTCTTGCAATTGTTTTAAAATTAAATAAACATTAATAATGTAAAGCAAAATAAAATTAAAAAATCGACAAACGTATTTTTTGCTTTATAAGAAAAGATAAGCTAATTAATGTAGAATGTAAACGTTTTAAATTAAATTTTTTCAAATTATCGTTCTTGTTATCGTCGAAAACTATACTAGTATTTGAATTGACACATAATAGATTCTCTTTTTAGATGTTGTTCTCTCTAGATCTACTAAAACGAATTGAGATATTATCGTTTGTGTTATTATTATTAATTAAAATATAATTTCAATTTGTATTATTTAACAATGCGTCGATGCATTAGAAATTCTAGACAAACAATTTTACTAAACTTTTATTTATTAAACTATTAAACAATAATTAATTAATTGTTTGTTTTTTGTTATTTTATTCTTTTGCGTAGTCTAACTATATATTAGAATTGCGTTATTTTCGTAAATTCGATAGAAATGAAGACAACGACAATAAGAAAAATAATAGCGACGAACTTAAATAATGTATACTTTAACGCAATAAAAAGAGTAATTTATCTTAAATTAACGAAAGAGACAATAACGATTTCGTTTGTGCTCTTTGCTTCGAACGCAAAAAAGAAAATCAAAATGTTATTGTTAAATAAAATAATTGTTCGACGAATAAATTGTTTTCGACAAACTTTAGTGCGAAATCTTTTAACAAAAAAGGCGACAATATTAAGATATAATTTGTGAATCTCGCAAACGATGTCTCAAATTTGCTATCTAATATTGTAAATAACAAGAGCGAAGACTTTATTCGAACGATATTGCTACTAGCTATTTTGTTAATTGTGTTAAATAGCGAAGCGCATATAGCGCGAAGTCTTTTCTATGTTTTCGCATATAATAATATATTTTGTTGCGTTATTTTACGCCAATTAAATATGCAATAAGAGTCGACACGTTATATAAATGTCAATTAAATAAATAAGCGTAAATTTATAGTAAAGAAATTGTTTAATTTCTTTTTAATGTTCGCAATCTTGCGAAGTTTATCTTTACTTTAGCGAAACAACTTAAATAATTTATTAAGAGTCGAACGTTCAAAAGTAATTAACAATAATTAAGAGAATTGCACGATTTTAGTTTTTCAATAAGTTAAAGCGTGAAAAACAATAATTAAAGTTATTATTTTTTTTATAATAAACGATATAACAACGTTTATCTTAGTTTATTAAAACATTTATTATAATATAAATAACATAATAAAGAAGCGAACAATATAAAATATTTTAAGCAAAAGATTCTTAAAGCGAATTAAGTTAATCTAAATTATATTAAGTTATATTGAATCAAATTTAGCTTAAATTACAAACAAACATATGTCGACGCATTACATTAATTTCTTATTGTTTTTGTTTCTTTTTTAGTGCTTTCTTTTCAAACAAGTATCTTTTTTCGTCTTAAGTCTTTTACTCTATAACGAGTATTTTCTTATATTGTATTTTACGTCGATTCAACAATATTTGCGCACATAATTTCGTTAATTATGTTTAAGAGATTAAGAGTCGCAATGTTTTTAATAAATACAATTGTTACTAATTAAATTAAAAAATATTTACTAATTTATATTTGCGTAGAATAATAATTTAACAAATGAAAAAAACAACTTAGACTTTGAATCGAACAAATTCTCGCATTTTTTAAACAAACGTAAAAGAGCTTTTATTATTAACAAAAAAAAAAGCAATATAATAAAAATATTGTTTTCGCAAATACAAAACAAAGTAAGTTTTGTTTCTTTTCTTAAGTCTCTTCTTAATCGATTATAGCTTTTATTCGTTGTTTTGTTCTCTAAAAACGTAATTAAAAAGTCGAAAACGTATAAATTACAATTATCTTAATCTTTTTTTAGTACTTACAATTCTACGTCTTCGATAATCAATTATTTAAATTTTATTTCTTAGTTCTTCGCATTTAACAATTAACAAAAAAAATTATTATTTTTGCGAAAAACTCGAACGACATTCGTTAATATACTTGTATTATAAAAGAATATTAAACAACGTTTAAAATATTATTTAACATTAAAACATAAACAAATTATATAAAACGTAATTTCTCTCTTATAAGTTACGATTGTTTGTAACAATGCTAAATTTAAAAATTGCGACTCTTGGGCGAATTCTAAGCAAAAAGCAAAATTGTTCAAACTAATAAAAAAGCTATAAAGAAAAATAACTATTCGAATAAGCAACTTTAAACATTAATAACACAAAAATATCGCCAATACTTTAGCGCTAAAAGAGGCGAAAAAGATAATTATTTTAGTTTGTTGATGCCAATTTAGAACTAATTTGTTATAATTACTCGATTTAATAAGCGACATTTAATTACACATAATAAAGCAAATGCGCAAGATAATTAAAAATTATTACAATTTTAGCAATAGCAAGAAGTTATATAATTATGTTGTAACGTTGTTGCGAAATTGCGCTTTCTTAAGTGTAAATTATTAATAAATAAAGATACTACTTAAAATGTTTTAAGTCTTAATAATTGTCAAAATCTTCGTATTATTATTTTTTAACAACAATCGAAAAAGCTTTGAAACGAATTTCTTAATTAAATATTTGTTTACGAAATTAAATTTAAAAGTAATCAAGATAATATGTATTATAATTCGTTATTACATAGAGGAATTTCGTTACGAAGCGCACATTACAATCAAATTTAAAGAAAATTAAATTAACGATAAATAGTTTATGATGCAAATTATATAATTATGTATATTAAATTAATAACATTAAAAATCTAAAATATTATACAAAAGCTATAAGATAATTAAAGTACAACAAAGATCAAATTAGAATTGCGCAAACTACAAGAGAAAATAATATTTTACAATAAAGAAACAAATTGCAATCTAGAATTCGAAGCAAAAATATATTTTTCTTTAAAAGAATCTTTGTTTAATTTAAATAATTTCGAATTTAAATTCGAAATAGCATTACGACAACGTAAAATATTCAACAATAAAAGTATATTTATTAATAATAAAATTAACGAATCTATGTTAAGACATTTAATAAAAAATAAAGTAAATAAAATTAAGTTTATTAGTGTTAAAAGTTAACAATTGTCGCAAAGTACTAGCTACGATTTAAAGAAAATTTTTTCTCAAAATGTAAATTCAAATTTTAGAGAAATTCTAGTTTAATTTGATTTAATTTGGCTCAAAATTTATAAAATGCGTTGATTAACTATAATGCGTCTTATAAAAAAATAATGAAAGAAATAACATCGCAAAGATAAGTTATTCTTTTCAAAAAAATTTATTTTAGCTTGAGCTACTTTAATGTAATTTAATGTCTACATATTGTGTTAACTAATTGCGATAACGTTTGTAAAACAATAAGATAAAAAATAATTTAAAGATAAGCATTTTATACGAAAAGAATAGATTGTTCGTTAGTTGTTTAAAATTAATGTAATATACTAGCTAACTATGTTGGCGCTTTTAAAAAGATTCTAAAAATAAAATTAATACAAAGATAGACAAAACTCTTAAAGATAATTTAAAATAACTTAATTTAACTTAATTTAGTTCAATTTAATTTAATTTTAAAATGTAATTAATTAATTGCAACTTATACGCAAGAGACAATTAAATTTAATAACGATATTAAGATAGATTTTTCTTTAAAAATTAAATTGAACAAATGTTTTGCTAAAAGTATATTAAAAATATTGACGTTTCGAATGTAGCGCAATAATTACGATTTAACGACTAATTCGACGAATAAACAAGCAAATAAAATACGTAAAGACTATTTGCTATGCTTGACTTTTAAATAGCGCTAATTGAAAGACGTTTAACGAGCAAACAATGCTAAGAGAGAGAAGTGTAAATATTGTAAATTGTGTTTAACGTCTTTTTAATGTTATTAAGACTAATATAAGTCGTAAACAAATCAACTAATACAATTAAAATCGTTGATCGAAAAAATTTAAATTAGAATAAGTATAAAACTTAAGTAAAATTTAAAGATTAAACAAAGATTATAGTGTTAAAGTTGACAATTAATTGAATTGCTTAAAAGAAGAAGCTAGAAATAAAAAAAAACTATACAATATAATATAAAATAAGCAAGACAAATAACATTATAAATGATGCGAATAAATATAATAGATTTTAAATTTATGCGAAGACGCAATTCTTAATGCAATCTATGCTAAAGATTTCTATATATAGTAAGAAGAACGTATATAAATTTTTATAATCTTAGACTAAATTTAATTATTAAGATATTTAGAGCTTCGCTTTATTAACGATTTTAGAGTAATAAAATTAATTAAAGTTAAATTATCGAATATGTTAGTTATAACTACAATAAAATTAATGTAAACAATTGAGAACATGTTTAAATTCATATTAATAGCACGAAAAATTCTAATATTATTAACACTATTGTAAGAAGATTATAAGCAATACGTAGATTGCGTTCTTTCAATAAAAATTGTAAAAAGAGTGCGAGCCATGTTAATCTTGTTAAACTTGTTATTCTTGCTAAGGCTATCAATATTGCGACGCACAAATATTCGCAATTGAATCTTGCGCTTAATTATGTGAAGCGAACTTATTGATTAACCTGCTACTTTGACTATTTGCGACTAATAGTACTATTAGCAAGAGTCCTAGAATTGCCGATGTCAAATTAATATATTTGACAAATTTATATTGCTAAACAAATTTAATTTAGTTAATTTATTAATTATAATTTTGTAAAAATTAAATTAAACAAATAACAAAAACTTGAATATATTGTTTTTAAATAAGTCAAAATGCTTTTTAAATTTTAAATTCTCTTTAAGATTGTTTTAATTTAATAGAGTATTTACAAGATAATAATTGTAACAAAAAACAACATTAATATATAATTAATCTTTATTTATTAAGAATTTCTTAAATAATTTGCGATTCTTGTTAGAGTTAAATTTAATTTTGCTCTTCGAAACTAATTTTTTGTTAATTATATTGTAGATATAAATAAAATAGAAATAATTATAAACGAAAATAAAAGCTTAAGATTAAATATATTTAATATTATATAAATATTAAAGAACATATATTATTCGCAAAACAAAATTTTTAATATCAAAAATAAATATTGCTTAAAGTATTATTTTATTGCGTAACAAATCTTTTAATATATAAAGACAAAAATATTGTTCAAAAATAATAACAAAATTGTATTGTAATTGTTGTTTTAGCAAATTTACTAATTTTATTTTAGTAAATTTACTAATTTTATTTTAGCAAGCTTATTAATTTTATTTTAGCAAGTTTATTAATATTATTTTAGCAAATTTATTAAATTGTAGTTAAAACAATTTGTTGTCTCTTTATTTTAACAAGTTTATTAATTTTATTTTAGTAGATTTATTAAATTGTAGTTAAAATAATTTATTATTTATTTCTTTTAATAAACTTATTAAAGAATTAACAAAATTAAATATTGTTAAGTTGTACGTTAATTTAAAAATATTTATTGTTGCAACTTAATTACGCTTTGCAAAGTTCTTGTTC
>JAABUW010005108.1_pt1 | contig 17334 bp, 10 predicted proteins | sample 5560081 | NCBI WGS metagenome assembly JAABUW01 (sample SAMN10711882, study PRJNA513363) | rock metagenome | isolation source: Antarctica rocks | place: Antarctica: Victoria Land, Knobhead sud | reverse complement strand
TCACGAGGTCCGGTTATATTTTCCAGTGACGTCGGATTAGCGCCGAAAGCCATAGATGTTAGGATACTAAGGATACGATGCTGGCAGAAGCCACCTTGGAGATTCGGCAAGAGCTTTTCATTGTCTTACTGCCTCAGCAGACGCTGGTCTACTTATACATACCGACATCTTGAGCCGAGCACAGTGTTGTTTGCCGCGGGAGCCCCTTTTGACGCATCCAGATTCTGTACATCAATCGAAGCAAGCAAAAACGGCAATCCAACACATCTGCCCTCTCGGACAGTGGCCGGCGAAGTACGACGTGAAAGACTTCTCATACTAGCTTGATAAGTCTCCATTCCTTATGAGCTTGATCCCATAAGGCGTCATGTGCAAGAGCTGCTATGGCGAGCCGCTTCGTGATACATCCAGACCGTTCTATCAATAGGACGCTGAACTTCTGTTGCCAATCATCCGCTGGTGGGAATCGAGCAACGTTTGCAGGTGTCGGATCCTCGTCTTGGTCATAGAAAGCGGAAAGAAGAAGCAGTTCTACCGGGATAAAGTCCGAGGATGTATCAGGAACAGTATCCCTGAACAAGACTGTGTGCCACTGTGGGTTGAATCTGTCCAGGTCCTTGTTGTACAGTTGAGTGCCCTTGAGATATGTTGATGTCGTAACCTGACATCACCCGTTCAAAGCCGCCATAGGTCGCTCTACTCTGATGTTGATGCCAACCGCCGCGAGTTGGTCCGCGACGACGGGCTGCTTGAAGTCTGATCTGATAGGAGCACTCGTGCCCTTAATCTTGAGGCTACGCACAGCGCGTAGACCGCTCTCCTCGTCGAGACAATACCAGTCAACCTCCGAAGACATCCAGAGGCCACTGTGGTACACAACAGAAATTTCATGCGAGCCCCAGCTCCATGAGGGAATGCTTACGAAGCCCGATGTACGGCAAGCTTTTGCTCGGTTGCCTACCGGTCGCCACAAGAGAGCGAAGTCCGGGAAATTCTCTGGTAGACCAAACAGAAGTAGTGTCCTGAACTGGCGCTCTAGTAGACCGCTAGTGCCAGAGAACGCCGGTATGCGATCAGATTCGTACCTAATGTCGCGAGCGGCGTAGCTCTCAACAAGTGCCTCGTACTCCTCCCACTCGGCCTCGTTCACGCGATCGAATTCTTTGCAAACTGTGCAGTCGATATCTCCTTTTCGCCCCCGGGCTATCTGGACGTCTAGCGTCACCATAGAGAGAGAAAAAGAGAAAAAGGTGGCTGTACTTCGTCGTAACGCTTGCGTTTCTCGAACTGACATGTGCAAGGTTCGATCTCGGAGAGCTCGCGCTCTTCAAACATGAGAAGCTCGCGCCAGAGGTTCGGTTGACCGGAGTTCAGCGAGGATTCGTGAGATCGACATTGACCTGACTTACATGCGGTCTCGTGCTGTAGAACTTCCTCACTTCGAAGACCTTGGCAGCACAACACGAAGACGCCCGTGTGCGTGATATATAGCAGCCTTTGGGACACATAAGACTCTTGGTACGTCCAAGCTCGATCGTTGAGCGACCAAGCCCGCTGATACCATGCAGTCCATAGTTTGCGTGTGGACTAGACGCCGCGACAATCGTAATAATAGCTCCTCCATAGATGTGATGCATTTGTGAGATCTGTGTAGCTTTGTGCTCGTTACTATCCTGAATGACGCACAATGCGTCCACCCAGAGGTATTGAATGCCTAAGTTCTTGGTAAAAGTGATGGCATCGTGCACCGTGGAGGGGAGTTTCAAACGCGCCAGTGCCCGAGGCTTTCTGAGATTTGCGACTCCAAGCAAGATGGTCAAGTACTGCTACTCCCCATTTGTAGCTGAGTGCGGCATACGATGTGCCAGCTGGAGCATCAATAAGGCACAAGCTAAACGTATCGATTAGCATCGAGCGTTGTGGCATAGATATCCCAAGTGCGCGCAGCAAGGCCGAATCGGTACATTTCTCATGCATGGTCTCGCAGTCTCTGAGTCAAGAACTGACCATCGTTGTGTCAATGGCACCGGAGTCGACCAGACGCCCATGGTAGAGTGGAGACTGGCCGATCAATTGTGCGTCTTCAAAGTGCACAAGCAGCGCTCCGCTGATGTGATTGTTGCCCTCGCTGTCCTCCAATATGAGTAGCAAGTATCTGGCATATTTCCAATCGCCAGATTCGTCAATGCGATGCCCCCCTGAGACTTTGTCAGTGACAGAGATTCTATGGCTCTCGTCAAGCTTGCTACGTGAAAACTTAGGTCCGAATTGTATCGCGAGGGCGATGGTGTTACAGAGGTCGCACGTTGCCGCTTTCGCTTGGATGTTCTGCCATGAGCCGATCTCGAGATACACGTTTCGCTCATCAGCACCGCTGAGTACTTGTCTGAAGTTGGTTTCGGTGCAGATGTCGCAAAGTCTGTTGTCGTGAGCCATCACTGGGTTAATTGCGTTGTCTCAATGTCCTGCGGTGCACTCTAAAATGATTCCGCTCGGTCCGCCCATACGCGGCGCTACTCCAGATGCAGCAGCGGCTAGTCTCAAAGTCTCAAACGTCTTCACGCCTTCGCGTTTCTTGATGACCACGACAATCCTGGCCTTCGAAGAACAGCGGTCCATGTTACATAGTTCGAACCAAGCAGTCAGAACGTGCCAAACTTCAGGTTCAATCGGCAACGGTCTGCGCCTTCCTTCGATCATTTGCACAGTAGTTGAGTGACCTTCGATGGCGCCAGAGCAAGCCAGGTATGCCGTACGTTCGCAGTATCGAAAACAGTACAAGGCTACGATTTGCTGACTATGACCTACTTAGTGCGACGAGTGCCGCACTCGCAAAGTATGCTTTATTGCTAGAAGTGCCCACGGACTCGTACGCCTAACACTCACGCTAGATCCGCTGTTCACGAGATGCATCAGGCTGTACACAATGCAGTGCAGACGCTCGCCACTGTGTCTACTCTCGCTCCGGTGTAATACGTCGGCGCCCTAGGCAGACCAAACGGCCATGGCAAGCTGCTGTGACCACGCCGTCCAACCTCAGTACACCCCCCCAGTCTGATACACATGCGGCTTCGCCCGGCGATCTGAGGTCTCAAATGGAAAACGATATCTCCCAGACAAAGGACAGTCTTCAGCAGTTCGACAGTTCGGACAAGAGTCCGTCTGGTACGCTGGCGGTGCTGGATGAAGAGTATTCATCTTTTTGGCAGGGACCAGGTCTGAACGAGATGGCGGCCGAACTCGGGCTGAGAGAGAAAAGGTTCGTCGCGATCGACAAAGAACAAGCGGCTGCACTGATCAAAGGTTCGCATTGCGACGCATTCGTTTCGGCAACACCCATACTGATTGTTCAGTGTTTTATCTGATCCAGGGTAGAGGCAGGCCATATCTTACGCCCACACCTCCAGCTATTTTGCGGGATGCGTTGTCTAGCCCCGACAACGTGCACGAAAAGGCCTACCTGGTGCTCATCTATGGTGCCTTATTGACAGAGGCCTGCTTAGACGCGAAATACAGCCAAACAACGCGGACTCAACTGCGATGGAACCTTCGCCTTGCGATCGACGATGCAAGGCTACTACTGGAGCCAAGTGATCTCAATATCCAGGCACTCATGATCCTCGCTTTTCACGTGCAGGAGGTCACTACTCCTTCGCTGTCTTGGATGGTCTTCTCCACAATCTGTAGAATGTTGCAAGCCCTGGGCATCGACCTACGAAACCTGGAGCCGGAAGTTCGGGAGAGACGTATCATGCTTTTCTGGACGTTCAACGCCATCGACAAGAATCTTGCGGTGATATTTGGTAGGCCACCAGCGTTGCACAACTCAACGGGTGCCAATGTCCCTACCCTACCGGTTCACAAACTCATGGCATATCGTCCCCATCAAGTCGGCAAAGACGGCACGCCAAATTCTTTTCAGAGCACGTATGGTGCCCATTTCCTATACTTCCTGCACCGTTCCTCGGAAGTGCTTACTGAGATTTGGTCCTGTCTGTTCGAAGACAGTTCCAAGTTTGACAGCGCTAGGGAGAAATTGGATGAGTGGCACCAGAAAATGATATCGGTGAGGCAACCATCTCAGTGTCGACGACTTACGCTGACGAAATTAGACTCTCGAAGCCTGCTTGGTCGCGGAGCAACCTTTCCTCGACGAAGAAGAGCAAACATCTATGCGGCTTGGTATTCAATACCAACAATTCCAGTATTACTACTATACAGTGCTGTTAATCCGGTCACGACCTGCGCTACAAGAAGCCTGCATCTCGTCGGCACAGCAGGCCCTGTTCTCACTCGAAGATTTGGTCTCAGACTCGTCCGAAGTATACAACGGCGTGATATGGGTTCTTCTGTATTGCCCGTTCACGCCGTTCTTCATACTGTTTGGTCAGATCATATCGACTGGCAGCAATTCTTCGTCACGACAATCATTAAAAGCCATGGAGAGCATGTCGTCCTTCCTCCAGCAGATGGAGTCTCGACACCCTCAAGCGGCAAAGCTGCGCACGATTGCAGTAACATTTGTGCAGTATGCCCAACAGATCTTCGCAAGGCCAAGCACCACTACTCCAGAAAGGGTCCATGCCGCCCGGACAGAATCAACACCTTCATTGAGCAGTGGTGTCATGACGGCGGATACGACGCCGGACGCTTTGCTGACACTGAACCCACTGCAAGCACACAATACACATCAACAACATTCTCAGCCATTGCTCGACCTATTCAACGATCCAGCCATGCAAGACCTTTCGATGGACATGGACTTCTGGCTGCCCAACAACGATGCCGCCTTCCAGTCCGATGCTCTGTCAGACGGTATGGGCGGGACACTTGCTGGTGGAAGAACCAACAATGACGCCTATGGCTTCTTCGCTGATTCGAACTTTGACTGGCTATCGTGGGATTCTATGACTGATATGACTATGCAGTAGGCACGGCACGAACGCAGATGGCTTTTCGCTCACACGGCTCCTTATGGTCGTCACCATAAAGACCACCGGAAATCTGTCAGCCTGGGATCAGTCTGTCAACATCTAGTAAAGCTGCGAAGATGAAGCACCTGGCATTCTAGAAAGACACGGGATTGCAAACAGAATGTCATCGGCGCTAATCATGGCCCCAAGCTGACAAGGGCAAGCGAAACTCCGCTCTCCACCTCATGTAGGACCGCAAATGGATTCTCGGCATTATACAACATCGCCGCACACATTGAATCCTAGGTATAAAGACCATAAAAGCCTTAAATCACAGTATCGGTACGGCGCAATAACGCAATAACACCCCACCGACTCTCGTCTTCACTACTTCCAAACCTGGCGGTCAGGGAAGGCCACAGCCATGTCCACCCACCACATCCTCCCCATCCGCGACTCCGACATCCCCGCCCTCACCACTATACTCGCCCGTTCCTTCCACCCAACAAACCCATACATTAAAGCCACCCTCCCAGACACCCCAGCCGTTCGAGAATGGTGGCGCGAGATCTTCCAAAACTGCCTTGCTGACACGCGATGGCACGTCCTCGTCGCCAGCCCCGCTGCTACACCCTCTGGAAGCACAGACGAAGAAGCGATCGGCGTCCTAATCCTCCGACTCATGCAGCCGCACGAGCTTGGCTCAGGTTTGTGGACGGCTTTCCCTCGTACCAGAGAGCATGATGCGGAGAAGTACGACTCCATGGTCGGGGCTATGAGTAAGCACCGCGAAGCGATTATGCGGGTTGGAGACGAGGTAGGGGCGAGGGTGCACTACTTGGTCGAACTCCTTGGCGTGGATCACAGCTGGAAAGGCAAGGGGATCGGAGCTGCGTTGTTGAGACGGGCGTGCGAGGTAGCGGATGCGGAGGGCCTGGAGGTGTTTGTTCAAGCCAACGGGAGTGCGAGAGCGTTCTACGAAAAGGTTGGCGGGTTCGGGGTGGTAGCGAGAGAGGTGATGCCTGGGGGAAATGGGTATGAGGAGTTTATGCTTGTGAGACCGGCAATGAGATCGAGTGAAGGTGAGGAAACAGGATCGTGAGAAGTCGTTTACGCTAAAATATATCATTCACCACATCTCAAACCATCTCGTCCCAAGTCGCAACATCTTACAATCGACTCTCCATCCCCCACCCGGACACCTTATCCCACTGCCCATCTGGCCACACCTGCGCCAGCGCCTCCCAGATATGCGCTACCGTCACGATCTCCAGCCCATCCTTCACCTCCTGCGGCAGATCCTTGACGTCCTTCCGATTCCCAATCGGTAGCAAGACTTTCTTGACGCCAGCACGCATCGCACCGATTAATTTCTCTTTGATCCCACCGACCGGCATCACCTTCCCTCGCAGCGCGACTTCACCGGTCATGGCTAATGTGGGTGGGACGGACTTATGACTGAACAGCGAGATGAGCGCGATAGTATGCGCGAGCCCTGCACTTGGCCCATCCTTAGGGATCGCGCCAGATGGGCAGTGCACGTGGATCGTACGGGCTTTCATGATGTCCTCGCTTGGATCGGCGGTGAGGGCCAGGTCGTAGGCGTGACTCTTGACCCACGAAAGCGCGACTTCCACGCTCTCTTTCAACACGTCGCCCAGCTTGCCGGTCAGCTGCACGCGGCCGGAACCAGGCATATCCGCGATCTCGATGAAGAGGATGCTGCCTTGCATGCCAGAGCTATAGGCGACGAGACCGGTGACAACACCCGGCTGGGAGTTACGGGCGGCGATTTCTTCTTCGAAACGCTCGATGCCTAGGATCTCTTCGAGGTCATCTACCGAGACGTGCGAGCTGTATGTGGGAAGTTTGTCCGTGTCTCGCGCTTCGGCGAATTGGACGGCTTTGGAGCGGCAGACGCTGCCGATCTCGCGCTCGAGATTGCGGACGCCGGATTCGCGGGTGTAGCTTGTGATGACCTTGTCCAGTGCATCTTCTGCAATATCGACGTCCTTCTTCCCGAGGCCGTTGGTGGTGATCTGCTTCGGAATCAAATGCTTGGTAGCGATATGGCGCTTCTCCAGCGAGGTATAGCCAGAAAGCTGAATCGTCTCCATTCGATCTAGGAGTGGTGCAGGAATAGTGTCGAGTGTGTTGGCAGTAGCGATGAAGAGGACCTTGCTCAGATCGATCGGAATGTTGACATAGTGGTCGACAAACGCGTGGTTCTGCTCCGGATCGAGAACTTCGAGCATAGCTGCTGACGGATCACCGTGGTTGGAGGATGTGCCAACCTTGTCGATCTCGTCGAGCAGGAAGACAGGGTTCGCCACGCCGACCTTCTTCAGGCCGTTCACAATGAGACCAGGCATGGCGGCGACATATGTCCGACGATGCCCTCTGATCTCTGCTTCGTCCCGGACACCGCCAAGTGAGATGCGGTGGAACTGCCTGCCCAGTGAGGTAGCAACCGACTTCGCGAGCGATGTCTTGCCGGTCCCGGGGGGCCCAACAAGCAGCAGAATAGGCGATTTGTCGACCAGCTTCTTGTGCTGAAGCAGCCTGACCTCTTCCGGTGTCTTCTCCCTTGGCTTTTCTTCCTGCTTCGCCTCCGGCCGTGTCGTAGGCGCAACATCCTCATCCAGATCGACCTCCGATACAGCACCCGCCTTCACCACCGCCTCTTTCTCCTCTTCCTCCTCGCCAGCCTGCGTGATAGCCTTGATCTGCTTCTCCAGGTCCATGTTCACCGCCTGCTTCAACTTCAGAACAGCCAGATACTCCAGCAGCCTCTTCTTGATCTTCTCCAAACCATAGTGATCATCATCCAACTGCTTCCTCGCTTTCGCCAACGTAGCAGCATCCAGATTATCCTCCGTGACCTTTGACCACGGAATCTCAGCCAAGTTCTCCAGGTAATTCCTAATCACCTGGTGTTCCGCTTGTGCTGGGTTCATGCCCGTCAGGCGCTTCAACTCGCGATCAGCAACCTTCTGAGCCTCCGGTGTGAGCTTCGCCTCGTCCAGCCGTTTCTTCAGCTCCTCCACCTCGTTCGCTTCTTCTGGCTCCCCACCACCTGGAAGTCCACCCATACCGTTCATGCTGCCAGGAGGCACCTGTCCGTTGGCCATCCGTCGCAGCCTCGGGTCCTGACGTAGTCGGTTCAATAGATCCGGATCCACAGGTCCGTTCTGCGGCGCATTCGTCGTGATAACCACCGTCCTCGAAGTCCCCTGTAGATTTCCAATCGCCTTCCTCAATATCTCGATAATCCTCTCCAGCCTCTCCGGCACCGCCAACGCCGCAAGTATCCTTAGCTTGTCCTCATGCGAGCAGTCAATGATGTTCGTCATAAAGTCCGCCAGCACGCCAGCCTCCTGAACATCCTTCCTCACGATGAACAGCTCCAACCGCCTCGCCAGGATAGGCGACAGCGACATCGTCGGTCCTCGCGGTAGGAGTGCAGAAAGCCGGATCAAAGCGATCAACTCCCGACTCAACTGCTTGAGCTCCGCGAACTGCTCGTTGACCCTGCCCTCGGCCTCTTCCGGCGTGATCACCGCGTCCTCATGCAACGCCACCCTCGCCTCAAAGTACGGCCGCTCCTTGGATATCTTCTCAACACGAAACCGCGACACACCCTCAACAACCAACGTAAGCTCCCCAGGCGTCCGTCCCTGCACCCCGGTAACCCTCGCCATCGTTCCATACCGGAACAAATCCGGCTTCCTCGCTTGCGCTGGATCAGTCTGCACAGCTTGACTGCTCTTCTCGTCCTTCGCCTCAGCACCTTCGATCATGCGTTGGCCGTCGGGACTCAGGAAAGGCGAGTTGAGCGGGACGCAGCCGAGCGTCACCGCGCTCGGATCCGGTCGCGGAGTGGAGGCTTTGGAGTAGATGTTTGCGAGGATGGCGGCGACGTCGGCGCGGTTCTGGAGGGGGATGCGAGCGGTGATGCCGGGGAGGAGGACGACGTTGTGAGGGAGGGGCACGAGGGGGAGGGTGCGGGATTTGGGTGCTTTGATCGCCATCGTTGGATGAGTCTACCTCCGTGGAGTGGTAGGTTGGAAGACAGGAGAGGGATGAGGAGGAGAGATGGTGTGTGGTGTTATCGTATGTGGCGGAAACTCATCGAAACAGTGATGCGCGCATGTGAGGTTACGTGACACATGTCGTGCCGAGGTACAAGTGCAAGTGACTGATCGGGATCTTCACCATACCATACCATGATATTCACTTGCGCAACAGAGCACAGTGTCAGTGAAGAACACAGTGTGCTGAGCAGTGAAGCGAAGATGAATGAAGATACATGTACAACTGCTGAGTCGTTGGTGTCGCTCACATCTATTCGGGCCACGAGGTTTGCCTAATCACCATCGTATTCACTCATCTGAGAAGTCCTGGTGAGTGCCCCATGTATTGAACCACGCCCATATGCACATGCACATCCCTTCATCAAGACTCTCACCTCCCCTTCCCAGCCATAACCTTCTGCCTGTTTTCTCTCTCTTTCGCGCGCTGGATCGTCCTCTGCGCCGCCACCAGCCCGTTCTTCACCTCACCTTTCGGAAAACTATCCACATCGTAATACGCCTCCCCAATATCAAGCAACCACTCCGGCTTCACCGCCGTCACCGTCCGGATGTAGTTCTTGTTCGTGAGCACGAACTCGTTGTAGAGCACCCACTCGCTGTCCTGGCCCAGCACTGTGCTTGGGTGCAGAAGGACGGACTGGTTGTCCTTAACGGTCGTGTAAGTCTTGTTATCCTTTTTGGCGACCTGCATGAAGAAGCCTGCCACGAGTGCGCGACGGATGTTCTCGTAGTACTTCTTGTCTTCGAACGGGGTAGATAGGAGTTCCAGTTCTTCGCGCTCCATTATACGCTTCAGCTGCATACGCACGTTGTCGGCCTGCTGCAGAGCACGGAAGGAAAGGAAGTGGTCGTGGCACCATTGCTTTGGGTTGTCCTGCGCGGCAGGCGACTTGAAGGCGTGGTAGACGTTCAGCATGGTCAGATGATCGCCGTCTTGGTGTGCAAAAAGGTCCTTCATCTCGTCCGCTCGTTTCCGTGCTGAAGCCGGCCGAACGAAGACTTGTGGAACCGAGAGCAGAGCGGTGAGAGACAGAATCTCGTTGCTGCAGTAGAACTCGGGTGACGAGATGAGCATGACCGCCAATGCCGGATCGAGAGGAAACGATGAAGCCAGTGTGCCCATATGAGTGAGTTCTCCTTCATCGTCAAGACAGGCCAGGTAGTTGAGCTCTTCGAGTGCGCGCATAAGTGTCTCTGGTGCCGGTGGATCCATAAGATCGAAATGCACCAGGTCGTCCACGCCGAGTTTCTTCAGCTCTAGTACGGTGCTAGCGAGATTGGAGCGGAGAATCTCTGGGTACGACTGCTCGATGAGCTCATTCTTGAATGCTTCCTCCGTGTAGAGGCGGAAACATTTGCCGGGACGCGTACGACCTGCACGACCGGCTCGCTGTTGGGCGGATGCTTTGCTGATTGGTGATACGAGAAGCGACTCGACTCGTATCCGTGGGTTGTAGACCTTTTGCTTCGAAAATCCAGGATCGACCACATACACGATGCCGTCAATCGTGAGCGAGGTTTCAGCGATATTAGTCGAGATGATGCATTTGCGACCAGGCTTTCCACCCTCTCTGAATGGTGGCGGGGCCGGATCGAATATGCGTTGCTGTTGCGCGGGCGGAAGCGAGCCATAGAGCGGATACACCTTCAAAGGTCCCGCGCCGCCTTCTCGGGTGAGTTCATCTGCCTCAAGATTGATCTTCCGGCACGCATCCTCAATCTCTTCTTCACCGGTAAGGAAGAGCAGAATGTCGCCTTCCGGCTCAGTGTTATGGATCTGCAGCACTGTCCGCATCGCAGCCTCCACGTAGTCGCGCTCCGGTTCAGCGGTGTAAAAGACTTCGACGGGATGCGTGCGACCTGGCACAGCCAGCAGTGGCGCACCCATGAAGTACTTCTGAAACTTCTGGGCGTCCAGAGTAGCAGACATAATAATGATCTTCAGATCGGGTCTGCGCTGCACCACCTCCTTCAGCAGTCCCATCAAGATGTCGGTAGCCAGTGTTCTCTCGTGGGCCTCGTCCAGAATGATGGTGCTATAGCGCTTCAGGTCGTGATCGTTCATGGCCTCCCGCAAGAGCATACCATCCGTCATGTATTTCAGTATCGTGCTCTGGCTGGTCATGTCCTCAAAACGAATGCTGTAACCCACTTCTTCTCCCAACTTGACGTCCATCTCCTGCGCAACACGCTGTGCCACTGACATTGCCGCCACTCGCCGGGGTTGGGTGCAAGCAACCATCTTACCTTGGTTTTGTGGTTGGTCGTCATAAAGCACGAACTGCGGGATCTGCGTGGTCTTTCCAGAACCCGTCTCACCCACGAAGACCAAGATCTGTGACTTCTGGTACATGTCCAGGAACTCCTGCCGCTGGGCATGCACCGGAAGACCTCGCCTCGTCTTCAAGATGCTGAAGTACTTCTGCGATAGCTGCTGGCGAGTGAAAGGATTCTCCGGTCCATCTTCTGCAACTGCAGCCATCTTCGCGGTCGACGTATGGCGCTTGAAGGCGGACAGGCTGCTGGCATTGCCATTTGCCTTGGAGGCATGACCGTTGCCATAGCCGTCGGAGTTGTGGAGTCCGACGCCGTTCGCATCGCCGTTTTCGTACATGTGGGCGAGGTAGGGATTGGATCGGTCAGTCTCGTCGGATAGCTTCTGACGCTTGAAGCGCGATTTGTTCTCGGTGTCAGCCATGATGTGAAGACTTGTGGTGGGTTGGAGCTGGGTAGGCGCAAGAAAACTTATGCGAGGAAGGAAGGTTCGACGATGGGACATATCAGTCCGGTACTAGAGCTACGCCACAACCTGTCTGGATTTTGTTTCACTAGAATGACTATAACTTCTTTCAACCGACCACACGAGCATTCAGAGCGACCAGTGTCGATTAGAAGTGCTAACACCTAGACTCGGCTCAAGATGAACATCGGCGCCTCTCTTCCACCCGAAGAGCCAGCAACCATATTCTACATTGGTCACCACGAAACAGACCAGAGACATGTGTCCAACGAAGTGCTCTCCCAAGCAGAAGATCTAGGCTACGACTTCGTGACCACGTCGATTACAACTCCGACCTTTCATACTGCAGTGGTGTCGCTGATCCAGGACTACCAGGATCTACTACAGCGAGCATGTTCGACGCAGGTGCCTTCTCCAGGCCCATTGGTACCGCCTCTTACGCCACAGGATTCAACCTTGACACCAGAAGACAGCGACACTTCCAGAATAGCCATCGCCAGCGAGTGGATCGATCTCGGATCGACTGACCCTGTCGTTGCCTACGTCAGCCGGCAGGTCTTCAACCTCGAAGTCGCATATGCTGCCTTCTGTGGTGTCAGTAATGTCATCGTCCATGGCCCTGCCGAAGGCGGGGACGTGGTGCAGTACGCTCGGGCGATCCAAGAGGCCCTCGGACTAGGACCGTATCTGCAACTGCACGTCCTGATGCCTATGCATGGTGAACTGGAGACCGAGTACCCTGACGGAAGGCATCTATCTGAGTTCGCAGATGCGGTACCCGAAGAGACGCTCGAAGATGAGAGCGAGGACCAAGGCGAGTATGATGTGTGGGAAACTTGGAACACGATCAGGACATTGTGTAGCTACAGTCAGAAACTGTCTATAGGTACGAACAAATTTTCTGCAACCCAAGCCACCTGATTCCGCGTCTCGTTATGTCACTTTTCCAAGACACAAGCCGCTCAGAGGTACTCTTCCCTACCGGCATGCTCTGTTGGCTACAGACTGACGAAATCCACCAGCTCTTGAAGTCCAACGGCAATTACCTTCGCTTGATCTGCAAACTCGGTGGTACTCCGAACCAGTCCGACTACTCGTCTTCCCAAGGACGACCTTCCTTCGTAATGCCAAAGGATACCCCGTCCTGTCCAAGCCCCACCAGCAGCTCTTGTCCCAATTCGCACGCCTGCGCTTCGCACCTTGGATGCTGCTCAGCGACGTTGGCACTCTCACGACCACAACCTCGGAATCAGCACGATCCTCGCCAGAACCAACACCAGCAGAAGCATCTGACAAGCCCAAGGAAAAACCAAAAGACCCAGTATCGCATCTCCGATACTTACGACACCTCCAGCAGACTCAGCCATCGCGGCCGCCCATAGAACGATTTGGACAAGGGTACCAAGACTATCTGCAATCCCCACTGCAGCCACTGACAGACAATCTCGAGTCCGTGACATATGAGGTCTTCGAGAAGGATCCAGTGAAGTACGAATGGTACGAGCGAGCTATAGCCGCTGCTCTCCGCGATCTGAAGGACACGGTCCAAGACACCATACCAATCGTCGTGGCAGTTGTAGGCGCAGGCCGGGGTCCTCTAGTCACACGAGCGCTTCAAGCGAGTCAATCCACCGGCATAACAATCGATTGCTGGGCCGTCGAGAAGAACCCAAACGCCTACGTCCTCCTCCAACGCCGCAACGCCACCGACCCGCTCTGGAACAACAGCGTCCACGTCGAGAAATCCGATATGCGCCACTGGCCCGGCCCAGTCCTCAAACACGGCCTAGGTAAAGTCGACATCCTCGTCTCCGAACTCCTAGGCTCCTTCGCAGACAACGAACTCTCCCCCGAATGCCTCGATGGCGTCCAAAACCATCTCTCCGACCACGGCGTCAGTATCCCGCAAAGCTATACCGCCCACCTCACACCAATCGCCTCGCCACGCCTGCACAGCGACCTCCTCAGCCGCGGCGGCGGGCAGGAGAAATGGGATATCCCCTACGTAGTCCTGCTCCACCAACTCGACTACCTCAGCCTCCTCCCCCCAACCCCCTCCTCCTCCGAGACCCGCACCCCAAACGTCCAACAAGCCTGGTCCTTCGCCCACCCCATCCCCCATCACCACCTCTCCCACGCCCACCTCCGCGCCGGCGGCGGCGCAGGAGCACCAGGCTGGGTCGGCGGAGACGGAAGTAACGAGCATAACGCCCGCTCTTGTACGCTGCGCTTCACGTGCCAGAAACGGGGAGTTTGTCACGGGCTGGCGGGGTACTTCGAGACGGTGCTGTACGCGGGTGCAAAGGCGGAGGGAGAGAAAGTGGAGTTGTCGACGAATCCAGTGACGATGGAGGGGAAGAGTAAGGATATGATTTCTTGGTTTCCGATTTGCTTTCCGTTGAAGGTGAGTTATTATGTTACGTCCGGTGGGAGAAAAGAGCAGTGCTGACGCGTGTGTTAGACGCCGGTTTATGTTCCGGAAGGAGGAGAGTTGGTTGTGAGTATGTGGCGGCAGACGGACGATAGGAGTGTGTGGTACGAGTGGGTGGTGGAGGTGTGGCACACTGTCGGCGGAAAGAAGAGGAAGCTGGGGATGTCGGAGATGGGGACAAGTCGAAAGAATGCTTGTCTGATGTAGGCTTGTGGAAGGATAATACTACAGCTCCTTCTACTAGGCAGTGAGGCACAGCCACCGCCAAATGTCAACTTGAAGTCGACTAAGACTAGACCTCCATCGCCTCCAGCTCCCCTTTCAACGCGCGGTAATCCTCCTGCGCCTCCCTCTCCCTCCTCCTAACCAATGCAACCTCCTCTCTCAACCCCTCCAACCGCTCCGCGATGCCTGCTCCCTCAGCAGTAGCAGCAACCCTGCCCACCTCAACATCAACCTTGCACTTCTCCAGAAAAGCCGCCGCCTCGCCAATCTTCTGCTTGAGTTTCTTCGACCTCTCAACGTACCCACCTTGCACCTTGGCAAGCTTCTTCTCCAACGCCAGACCCTTGTCCGCAGACGTGCTTATGGACTCCTGAACGTTATCGAAAGCCTCTACCAGGAGTTGCTCTTCGTCCAGTTCATCCTCAGCATACCCAGCAAGTCCGGGAAGCATATTCTGACGCTCGTGCGCTCGCATCCACTCGCGCTCGAAAGCAGCGCCGAAGGCCGCACGATCGGCATCCTGGCCCATCTCGAGGATGACTTCAATATTTGCGTTCTGCAACAACTCCTCCTCGAAGACTTGCACAGGCTTCGCGTGCCCGTTGACTTTGGCTCCACCGAACTTGACTGCATCGTTCGCCATCAGGAGTGCCATCTCTTCGGCGATCGAGCGTTCGATTGGATCGGAAATGTCTCGAGCATTTTTCAGCATAGCGTCCACGTCGACTACCTTGGGCCTAGGGAGCCCTTTCTGCACAACCTGCGTTTGGCGCTTGAACTCCGTCATGGCTGCCGCTTCGGCAAGAGCAGCGGCTCTGGCGTCGCGAACTGCGGCATCCTCCGCCGATAGTTGCGCGCCGCCTGCTGAGCCTTCTTCTTGCTCTTCAGGCAGTTCTAGCTCCCACTCAGTCTCCTTTGGTTTCGGCAATGCAGCGAGCCTACCACGGAGTGACGACTTGGCAGCTTGTTCTCGGAGGCGGATTTCACGTGGTGTCTGACTGATCAATGAAGACTGGTCGCCGTCTTGATTGAGCGCGAAGTTGTCCCGAGGTGTGCGCATGGGCGTCGCGCCAGGTCCACGAGCTGGTGTAGCACCTGCACCGTTCATGCCTCCGTTACGCAGTGGAGTGGCCAGAGGGTTTGGAGTGAACGAAGCTTGTTTGGAAGGTGCGACGCCTTCGTAACCGGTCGTGTTCCCGCCTCCTTCGTGCAGAGGAGTGTTCTCGCCGCCGAAGAGCACGGATTGTGTCTCGGTTCTGGCACGAGCATTGCGGAGCTCATTGGCTATTCGGTCTTCTTCCTGCGGTGCGCGTGGTGTGCGGATGGGCGTCGCTCCAATCGCGTTCGAGTAGTTGCCCATTAGACCTCTGGTGGCATCATTCTCGCTGGCCTCAGCCAGCATGTTTGCTTTGTCGCCGGACATACCCATCTTGACGATGTCCTCTAGCTCGCTCTCACTGACTTGTGGTGCTGGCAGAACCAGACCTCTTCGCTTGCTGCTCTGCTCTGCTTCCTTGATCTTCTGCATTTGATTTGCTCTCGCAGCCGCTGCTGCTGCCGATGCGTTGCCATCCTTGTCGCCCTTCCTCCTCTTGGTGTCTTGCATGTCTCCCTCCTGCTCTCCCTGCTTCCTTTTATTGGCCAATTGCTGCTTCCGCGGGTCAAAAGCATCTCTCTCGCGCTCATTCTGCACCAGCTCCTCTTGTGTGTCGTAAAAACCTGGCGCGGGCGCCTTCTCGAACGGCACATCGGCATTGTAGTCCATCTGACCCTTCTTCCTCGTCGTGACCTTGACATTGATGCCTGCAGTCTTCAACTCTCTCCTCTTCTGCAACACCGCCAGCCTCCTGCTCTCCTCCAACTGCCTTTCTCGCGCCTTCCTCTTCGCCTTCTTACCCTGTGTGTTGGCCAGACGCGCTCGAGCCTCCGACAGCATCTCCTTTTCGTCCTCATCCAGATCGATCGTGTCCGGCCTGGCAGGTTTGCTCTCCGGGTCCGGGTCCACCTCGCCAGGTCTCAACCGTCTCACATCATCTGCACTCGGTGCCGCTGCCTCACCTCCATCAGGTCCACCAAGTCCCAGCTCTCCGCTCTCTCTCGCCTCGGCCTCGTCAAGCAGCTTCTGATACCGCTCCAGACACTGCGTTGCCGTCCGGCCTACAATTGGCGCAATCGTCCTCCATTGCGTCGGCATCAACTTCGCCAAATGGAGCAGCTTCTCGTCCTCCTCGCGACTCCATTCGATCTTTCGAATGCCCGGGTCCAGCCATTCCGCCCATCTCGCTTTGCATTGCTTGGGGGTTTTGCGCGCGAGAAGCGAGGAGACTCGCGCCCACTGATTGAGACCGTACTTTGAGACTGCAGCTTTGAGGATCTCATCCTCGATATTCGTCCAGACGCCGCCTTTCACTACCGGCATGTTGATGGTGGTATAGCTGTGGAGGTGGTGGTGGTGGTCACAGCTTGGTAGATGTGCAACAAAATCGGAGATGAGGTTCGCGGTTCGGATCTCTCTATGGGGAAGGTGCAGCGGACAGTCACGTGAGCACTGAGCGGGCTTCACCTCCTTTGAGGTTGTGATTGTGATGCTAGGAATGATCATGATCATCATCCAAACAACATGAATCAAGTAGACAAGGTCAAGTATCTGTAGCTATTCCTATTTCTCTCTACCACCAACCCATATCCATTGAATTCATACCAAGTTTTCACGCCCCCAACAGCTCTACATCGAAGGACATCATATCAATTCTCCACCTCTTCCATTACTACAACTGCTTCAAGTTCTTACGATGCATCGCGCCCTCAGCCAAACAGTCCGCACAGCAACCCCCTCCCTCCGTCGCACATACGCCGGCATCAAACAAGACGACCCCTCCCTCCACCCCACAGGCGCCAACGCCGAAGCCGCAAAGAAACTCGGCCCCCTCG
>JAABUW010005106.1_pt1 | contig 17339 bp, 14 predicted proteins | sample 5560081 | NCBI WGS metagenome assembly JAABUW01 (sample SAMN10711882, study PRJNA513363) | rock metagenome | isolation source: Antarctica rocks | place: Antarctica: Victoria Land, Knobhead sud | reverse complement strand
ATCCGGCTTCCGGTGTCGACCAAACAGGTACCGATGATGGTCAGACTTCCGCCGCCTTCAATGTTTCGAGCGGCGCCAAAGAACTTTTTGGGTGGGTACAGCGCCGACGGGTCAAGTCCGCCAGAGAGCGTGCGCCCGCTGGGCGCCACGGCCAGATTGTAGGCGCGGGCCAACCGTGTGATACTGTCCAGCAGGATCGCGACATCTCGCCCCGCTTCCACCAGGCGACGCGCTCGCTCCAGCGCCATCTCCGACACATGAACGTGGTTTTCGGTCGGCTCGTCGAAGGTGGAGCCGAGAACCTCGCCCTCGACACTCCGCGCCATATCGGTTACCTCTTCGGGACGCTCACCCACCAGCACGACCATCAGGTGTACGTCGGGGTGATTGGCGGCGATTCCACGGGCGATGTGCTGCAGCAGAATGGTCTTTCCGGCTTTGGGCGGGGCGACAATCAGACCGCGCTGTCCTTTGCCGATCGGCGCCACCAGGTCGATCAGGCGGCCGGACAGATTCTCGCTGTCCGTCTCCAGGTGATACATCTCGTCCGGGTAAATCGGCGTCAGTTCATCGAAGTGAGCCCGTAGCTTGGCGGTGTCTGGGTCGATCCCGTTGACCGCCTCGACCCGTAACATGCCGAAATACTTCTCGTTATCCTTCGGCGGCCGCACCTGGCCCGATACCGCGTCGCCAGTCCTCAATCCAAAGCGGCGGATCTGCGACATGGAGACATAGATGTCATTGGGGCCGGGAAGGAATCGCTGCTGACGTAAGAATCCGTACCCGTCGTCCATCGTCTCCAGCACACCGGATGCGAAGATATTGCCCTGCTCCTCGGCCTGCGCCTGGAGCAGGCGGAAGATCAGATCCTGCTTCTTTAAGTGCGTGTAGCTGGCCAGCCCGTTTTCTCCAGCGAAACCGCGCAATTGCGTGAGGCTCATTCCCTCCAGGTCGATCAAGTTCAGGACTGGGGCGCTTTCGGTCATCGGTCCGCCCTAATCGGGAACATAGGCAGAGCCGGTAGGCAGGTTTCGTTTGAGGCCAATATGGTGATGCGTCTCGAAGCGCCGCATAGTACCCGATCGCGAGCGCATCATGATGCTGTACGTCTCCGCTCGTTCGCCCCGATATCGCACGCCCTTCAGGAACTCGCCGTTGGTGATCCCGCTCGCGGCGAAAAACACGTCTTCGCTGCTCACCAGATCGTCCAGGGTCAACACTCGCTGAAGGTCGGTGTTGCCGGACTCGCTGGCCTTCTGCCGCTCCTGGTCGGTGCGTGGCCACGGCTTGCACTGAATATCGCCGCCCAGGCAGCGCAGGGCGCACGCAGCCAACACCGCCTCTGGGGTACCGCCGATCCCCATCAGCACATCCACGCCGGTGTCCTCGGGCAAAGCGGCCATCACGGCGCCGGCCACATCGCCATCGGTAATGAGCTTGATGCGGGCGCCCGCGCCGCGAATCTCGGTAATCAGCTCATCGTGCCGGGGACGGTCAAGCACAACCACCGTCAGATCCTCCACATTTCGCTCCATAAAGCGGGCAATGCGCACCAGATTGTCCCGTGCCGGAGCGTTGATGTCGATTGCCCCTTTGGCTTCCGGCCCAACGGCAATTTTCTGCATGTACACGATATCGGGATCGTAGTACATCGAACCGCGCTCGGCCAGGGCAACCACCGTAATAGCGTTTGGCAACCCTTTGGCCGTGAGGTTGGTTCCGTCGATCGGATCGACGGCCACGTCAACTTTGGGAGGCCGGCCGGTGCCTACTCGCTCCCCGATGTACAGCATGGGCGCTTCGTCCTTCTCTCCCTCACCGATGACCACCACGCCGTCCATATCCACAAAGTGGAGTGCGTCGCGCATGGCGTCCACAGCTGCTTGATCCGCGGCTTCCTTGTCTCCGAGTCCCATCCAGCGGGCAGCGTGCAGGGCGGCTGCCTCGGTGACGCGGACCAATTCCAGCGCGAGGTTTCGCTCCAGGGGACGTTCACTTGTCATGGCGCATACATTCCTTCAGACCAAAATCGAGACGCGGAAAGGTGCGCGGTAGCTCGCGAGTAGCAGCACTCTACCAGGTGGTGATTGGTGTGCAGATTGAAGGGGAGAGTAAAGGAGGAAGTGTCTCTAACCGCGAGTTTACCCGGCAAGCCGGTATTTGTCAATGTTTTCGCACGGGTTCACCCGGTTCCTTTCCGCCCGATGGCATAGCTATGCCACACTGATTGCGCACCTGAACCGGCTCTTCCGATCGACTCCCGAAAGGTCGCGCATGCCATTCGACGCGCTGGCCATGGCCGCTGTAACCGACGATCTTCGCACGGCGATGGCGGGTGGCCGCATACAACGAATCATACAGCCGTCGGCGGCCGCGGTGGCGTTCGCCGTATACAACCGGGGTACGCAGATGTGGCTCCTGCTTTCCGCCGACACCCGCTTCGCGCGAGTTCAGCTGGCGGAGGAGCGGCTGGCCAAAGCGTTTGCCACTCCCAGTATGTTTGTCATGCTGCTGCGCAAGCATCTGGAAGGCGCTCGCATACTCGATCCGGAGCAGCCTCCCCGAGAGCGCGTGCTGCGCCTTCCCTGTCAGGCCGGCCCTGTCACTCTGACCCTGGTGGTAGAGGTGATGGGGAAGCACAGCAATATCGTGCTGGTCGGCGAGGACGGCGCCATCCTGGGCGCGGTCAAACTGGTCCCACATCGTCTCAGCCGGGTGCGCCCCATTCTGGTAGGGCTGCGCTACGAGCCGCCGCCACCCCAACCCCGTAACGAGGCCCTCTATCCACCCGGTCCCCGAGTGGATTCGATCGTCGCTCCGGAGCAGTGCAGAGTGCTGCTGGAGACAATCGCGGCCGACGTATCGCCGTCCACCGCGCTACAAGGATTGCTGCCCGGAGCCAGCCCTTTTTTGGTTGAGCAGATACTGCGAAAGGCCGGTGGCACGGGCGCCCAATCCGTTCACGAGGTCGGCATCAGCAACCTTCTAGCCTCCGCCAATCACTTTTACCAGATGTACCAGACGCGCGCCTGGCGTCCCTCCATCTTTACCGATAGCCGTGGGCGCTGGGACTTTGCGTCCTACGAGCCGCTCGGCATGGACCACGTTGTGTGCTGTACGACCATGAGTCAGGCGATCGAACGGTGTCTCGGCCAAACCGAGAGCCGAGACTCGCTCGGATCGGCACGTAAGGTCGTCCTGGACCAGGTGAATCGGGCAGCCGAGATCGTTCGCCGCCGTGTCGAGTCAATGCGTGAGGGCATGGCGGCGACCGCGCAAGCGGAGACCGTTATGCAGCAGGGACAGCTGGTGCAGGCGTACCAGCATGCCGTGCAGGAGGGGAGTTCGAAGCTCGTGATCCCCGAGTTGGACGTGACCATCGCGCTCGATCCACTGCTGTCGCCGAATGAAAATGCAGAACGCCTGTTTCGCCGCTACCGTAAGCTGCGAGACGCACGAAAGAAACTTCCCGAGTTGCTCAAGCAGGCCGAAACCGAGGCCGCCCGGCTCAGCGATCTGGCGGCGTTCGGCCTGCTGGCCGAATCGGAGGCGGACCTTCGGGCCCTGCGGGATCAGGTGTCCACGGAACCCGCACGCCCTGTCAAGGTGAAAACCAAACCGCGAAAAAAACGGGGGCCAGCGCGGTTTAGCTGGTCAGGCGTGACGGCACTGGTGGGTAGAAACGCTCGAGAGAATGAAGAGGTGACCTTTCGGCTCGCTCGGCGTGACGATCTCTGGCTGCACGTCCGGGAGCGGACCGGCGCCCACGTCATTGTGCAGGGCGGAGCGGACCTATCGGACGAGGTGGTGGCGGCGGCAGCGGCTCTAGCGGCCTACTTCAGCGAGGGGAGATCGGATAGCGCGGTTTACGTCGACGTGGCGCCAGTGCGAGCTGTTCGCAAGATCCCGGGCGGCGCTCCCGGACGTGTCACATACCGCGACTTCCGCACCATACGTGTCTCCCCCAGCACCGAGGGATGGGTCTCCACCAGCGATCGGTGAACGACCCTACGATGCGCGTTGGGCCGCTTCGAGTAGCTCTTCCGCATTCCGTCGAGCGGCGTCGCTACCGGTGCCGCTCATCATCTCAGCCAGCTCGACGATTCGTTCCGTCCGGCACAGGTTCCGAATGATGACCGTGGTGCGTCCCTGGGCCAGTGCCTTGGTAACGCTGAGGTGCTCGCCGGCCAGGGCAGCGACCTGCGGCAAATGCGTGATGGAAAGTACCTGATGATTACGGGAGAGGGCGCGAAGGCGCTCGCCCACCACGGTTCCGTGGCGGCCACCCACCCCGACGTCTACCTCGTCGAAGACCAGTGTGGGCGTTCGATCCGCCCCGGCCAACACGCTCTTCAAGGCCAGGAGAAAGCGCGATGTCTCGCCACCCGATGCCACTTTTTCCAGGGGCCTCAACTCTTCGCCTGGATTGAAGGAAACCAAAAAAGAGATCGTGTCAATACCCGATTGGCTGTAGGCGTATCCCTCCGCTGTGCCCGGTATTTGCAAGCCGTGCTGGTCCGGGGTCCTGGTCATTGCCGCGCGGAAGTCGGTCCCCTTGAGCCCGAGTCCCTGTAAGGCATGGCGCATGCTAATGCCGAGCGCTTCCGCGGCTCGATCTCGGGAAATTGACAACCGCTGAGCAAGACGACCGGCCTCCGCTTCGGCTTCACGCTCCTGGCGCTTCAGTTCGTCAAGTCGTTCGTCTCGATGCTCGACCTCATCAAGCTCCCTCTGCGCTCGCGCGCCGAATTCAATCACCTCTTCGATGCTGGCGCCGTACTTGCGCTTCAGTCGCACCAGCAGGTCCAATCGTTCCTCAACCGCGGCCAGACGCCGCGGATCATACTCGATCCGGTCGCCATATTTGCGTAGCTCCTGTGCCACATCGTCCAATTCGTAGCTGGCGCTTTGCAGCCGGTCGTGCAGGGGAGCGAGCGAGACATCGATACCAGTCAACTCGTGGGCCGCGGCCAGCGCCTCGTTCAAGCGATCGAGGGCAGACCCGTTTCCACCCTGTAATGCCTCATGCGCGGCACGGGATGACGTGGCCAGTCGTTCGGCATTGACCAGCAAGTTGCGTTCCGCCACCAAACTCTCTTCCTCGTTCGTGGCCAACGCCGCTGTCTCAATTTCTTGCACCTGGAAACGCAGCAGATCGAGGCGCTGCTCGCTCTCCCGCTGCCCTCGCGCCAGATCGTTCAGATCGGTACGAAGCCCGCTGAACCGCGTGACCGCGCCAGCTACCTGGTAGCGCAGCGGCAGTAGATCCGCGTACCGATCCAGCACCATCAGCTGGCGGTCCCGGCGTAGCACTGAGAGGTGGTCCGACTGCCCGTGGATATCGACCAGGAGACCGCCTACCGCGGCCAGCGTTGCCACCGGTACCGCCCGCCCGTTCAGCCTGGCCACTCCCCGCCCGTTCGCGCTCACTTCCCGCCGCAGAATCAGAGAACTGTCGTCTTCAACCCCATAGTCGGTGAGTAGATCCAGCAGCTCGTTCTCTTCCGGCCACTCGAACACCGCTTCCACCGCGGCGAACCGAGCTTCAGCGCGCACCACCTCGGCCGTGATGCGCCCACCCAGTGCCGCCTGCAGGGCATCAATAATGATGGACTTGCCGGCGCCGGTCTCGCCGGTAATCGCGGTGAATCCCGCCTCGAGCCGCACGTGTAAACGCTCGATGATCGCAAAGTTTTCGATCGACAGCTCTGTCAACATCGGAGAGGTGACCCGGTGCTACTTCAGCCGATCGGCGATTGCCGTGTAGAAATATCGCCGTGGACCCAGACGGGCGAAGGAGGCAGTCATCTCGCTGCGCCGCACATGGATCTGATCTCCTACCTGCAGACTGTGTTCTTCCGTTCCGTCGACACTGATAACAGCCGGGCGGTCGGTGGCGATGGTCATCTGCACGCTGGTGTTGCCCGGCACGATGATCGAGCGGCCGATATGGAGATGAGGAGCAACCGGGGTGATCATAAAGTCGCGCGACTCTGGATACAGGATCGGCCCCCCCGCTGCCAGGGAATAGGCGGTGGATCCGGTAGCCGTGGCAACCAGCAGGCCGTCGGCGGTGTACGTCATAAACTCTTCACCGTCGAGCATGATTTGAACGTGGATGGCGCGTGGCGCCACACCCCGCGCCACGACGACTTCATTGATGCAGAGGAATCGGTCGTTGGTCTGCCGCGTGCGCCGCTCGACATCCAACATGGTTCGCTGTTCGGTCCAGAAATGTCCCTCTACCACCTCGTCAATGCGGGCACGTAACCCCTCCGGCGTCATCTCCGCGAGAAAGCCCACCCGGCCCAGATTAATCCCCAATACCGGCACCCCGTGTGGCGCCGCAAAGCGAGTAGCGCGGAGGATGGTGCCATCTCCGCCAAAGATCACCACCAGATCCTTGGCGCAACACACCTGTTGTACTTCAATCGCATCCCAGCCGTCACCGCACGTGGTCTGGACTCCTCGGCGGCCGAGTTCCGCTTCAAGCCACCGTGCCTCTTCGACTGCACGCTCGCGCCGTGGGTGGTACAGAATGGCGACACTGCGCAGCACAAACAAACCTCGGGTGTATGACGGGGGAGAGTAGGAAGGAAAGCTTCCCTGTAGTGTAACGCGCTACCTTGCACAGCCTGGCAGGCAATCGCCAAGAGTGGGTCGGCCATAATAGGCGCGTCTGGCGTGACCCCGGCGCCTCGCTGCAACAATCGTCGCTACACTTTTGTAACAGAGGAGGCGACGATGAAGACACGTTCACTCGTCATTGCAGTTGCGCTCGTGCTCCTCGCCTGGCCTCGGACCGTCGGAGCCGGTGTTTCCCTGCCGAAGCCGCATCCCACGGCGCCGCCGTACCAGTATCCGCCGAGCTTCTTGGGGGCGAAACCACTGTGCATCAGCCCACTCATGCCCAATACGCTTCGGGTGAAAAAAACTGTCTCGTCGTTTCCCGAGCCTGGCGTGCTCAATCTCCAGCCGTTTGACCGAACGGTACGGTATAAGTTTCCCTTGCGCCGGCTCTACAGGTTGGTGTGTTCACTCCCATTGGCACCCCTGGGAGCGCAGTCGTGCGGCAACGCGTTCGGCGTGACATACCACCTCACGTTTCGCCATGGCAGACACGTCCTGGTTCGCGTGAGCGCCGACTCCAACGGGTGCGGCGGTCTCTTCCACGGCCCTGTGCTTGGTCGCACCCGTCCCTTCTCCCTCCTCACGCCGCACTACGAGCGATTTTACTGCGGTGTAGCCAAGGCGCTCAAGGTACGCGAGGAGAGTCTGTTTCCCTATACCCTGCCACGATTGCCACCCCCCTCCGACCAGTTGGCATGCGACCGATCTCGCTGAGCTAATTCAGCACACATTTCCCGTTCCCACCGGTTCCCACCTATCCAGGAGCCGCATCAGCGGAAGAGTGCATCCGCGTAACTTACGCGATCCCCGTGACTGTCCCAATAGCGTCGTCGAGCGGAAAGGCCGCTTGGGCGGACGCGAACTGAAGGCGTAGCAGGAACTCGACATTACCCGCCGGTCCCGTGATGGGCGACCGAGTAAGTCCCATTACCGTCCAGCCAGACGAGTCGGCGTGGTGGGCCACCCGTCGAATCACCTCGCTCCACAGCTCCGGATCTCGTACCACACCCTTTTTGCCAACCTGGCGGCGTCCCACCTCGAACTGGGGTTTGATCAACGCGACACAATCGCCGGATGGGCGGAGCAGCCTTTGCACGGGAGGAAGGACCAGCTCCAGGGAGATGAAGGACACATCGACCACCGCTAGATCGACCGCCTCCGGCAGTCTCTCGACCGACCGAATGTTGGTCCGCTCCATCACCACGACTCGGGGATCGTTTCGCAGCTTCCAGGCGAGTTGACCGTACCCCACATCGATGGCATAGACCCGGGCAGCCCCTCGCTGAAGCAGCGCGTCGCTAAACCCTCCGGTGGAAGCCCCGACATCCGCAACGACCATGCCGCGCGGGTCGATCTCGAAGGTGTCGAGTGCGTGGCGCATTTTCAGGCCGCCACGGCCGACATAGGGCAGCGGCTGCGAGACCAGTTCGATACGGTCTGCGCCGGCAACCAACGTTCCTGGCTTGGTCATCACTGTACCCGCTACTCGTATGCCCCCGCCCAGGATCAGCGCTTGCGCGCGAGCGCGCGATTCGGCCAGTCCGGCGTCAGTGACTGCGATGTCAAGGCGCCGTCTCTCCGGGCCGACCGGGGTGGTATCAGCGTGCATATCCGGCGAGCAGATCAACGGTTTCAATCCGCGGAGAGGTATGAAACATCGCCTGGGCTCTCTCGGCAAAGGCCTCGGCGGGCCCGGTAACCAGGAGCCGATGCGCCGCCGGTCGATCGGCTCGCATGGCACGTCCCATCAGCAAGCGTCGCACCTCTTGAGCGGTCGTTACCGCGGAGTCGACGACCTGGACCTCAGAGCCCACTTCGGCCTCGAAGATATCGCGAATCAATGGAAAGTGGGTGCAGCCCAAAATGAGGGTGTCGATTCCCTCGGCGCGCAGTTCGATCAGTGTCGGCGCCAACTCTAGCGCCACGCGCGCACGGGCCAGCGCCCCCCGCTCGATCATTGGGACCAACCAGCTGGCAGCTCGTTGTACCACCACGGCGCCCGGCGATGCCCGCTGAATAGCCTGGAGATAGGCGCCGCTGGCCACCGTTCCGTCGGTCGCGATCACCCCGATGCGACCGCTACGGGTCAACCGCAAGGCGGCTTCCGCACCGGGAACAACCACGCCGACCACGGGAAACGCGTACCGATCCCGCAGTTCGGCAAAGGCAGCTGCGGTCGCGGTGTTGCAGGCCACCACCAGCAGTTTGATGTCGCAGTCGCGCAATAGATCGGCGATCTGGAGCGCGAAGACCCGTACTTCGGACTGGGAACGCGGACCGTAGGGACAGCGCGCCAGATCTCCCAGGTACACTGTGGATTCCCCGGGCAGTTCCTTATGGAGAGCCTGCAGGACCGTAAGCCCGCCAACTCCAGAATCAAAGACGCCAATTGGTCGATTATCGGACAATATTCCCCCCAGCGGGCGCAGCTTCTCCCTGGTTACGGTAGCCGCCCCTTGCATCACGAAGCCGAATCTTCACGATCTCGACCAACATGCTCAGCGTATCGTACCCGGGGCGAACGCGACTATCCGCGTCATAGTGCCAGTCGATACCCAGTTCATGGACGACATAGCCGTACTTGCGAGCGAGGAAGAGTAATTCCACATCAAAGCCCCACCCCGTCACACTTTGCTGTCCGAACAGGTCATGTGCAACTGCCCGGCGGAAGGCTTTAAAGCCGCACTGAGTATCCTCGATGCCGGGCACCGCGAGACGTTGCACCAATCGATTGAAAACCCGTCCCATCACATGTCGTTGCCACGGTTCGCTATAGCGCGTAGCGCCCGGCGCCTCCCGGGAGCCGACCACCACGTCGGCAAACTCAATGGCATCCAGGAAGCGCCGGAGATTCTCCGGAGGCATGGAAAGGTCGGCGTCGCAGATAAATATAATGCTGCCTGCGCTCTGCAGCGCGCCGGCCCGCGCGGCAAGACCCTTGCCCCGTTCCGTGAGGACCATGAGCCGCAAAGCCGGAGCGTCCTCCTGCGCCTGCATCACCACCAGGTCCGTGCCGTCCGTGCTGTCGTTGCTGACAACGATGATCTCGTAGCCGTACGTCTGGCGGCTCAGATACTCGTGCAACCGGCTCAGCGTCGCGGGGAGGCGTTTCGCCTCGTTGTAGGCCGGAATGACGATTGAGAGGCGCAGCGACGAGTCAGGCTCCATATGGTCGATCGATGCCTCCCCGCCGGACAAATCCGCCAATTATACGGGACTGCTGTTCGTATAATCACCTGAACGAGTTGAGGAGGAACGCATGAAACAACTGTGGGCGCCGTGGCGGATGCCGTATCTCGACGACTCGGGGCCGCGCTACGGCTGCGTCCTGTGCGCGAAGTCGGCCGAAGGGGACGACGAGCAGAACTATGTGGTGTATCGCGGTCCTCTCTGCTTCGTCATGCTCAATCTCTACCCCTACAACTCAGGACATCTGATGGTGGTGCCATACCAGCATGTCGGGCAGCTGCCCCAGTTGCAGCCGGAAACCGGAGCCGCCGTATTCACCACGGCCCAGCTAGCGGTGCAGGCAATTCAAGAGGTGATGAAGCCGGAAGGCTTTAACCTTGGGCTGAATCAGGGCGAGGTGGCGGGCGCCGGCATCGCCGACCACATCCACCTCCACGTGGTTCCCCGCTGGGGCGGCGACACCAACTTCATGCCAATCATGGCCGACGCCACGGTAATGCCGGAACTACTATCGGCTACGGCCGCGAAGCTCCGCCCGGCCTTCCAACGGATAACGGGAACGCAGTGACTCGCGGGCGTGTAGTGTGGGCGGCGGTTATTACCTGGCTTGCATTCCTCTTCTGGGCCTACCAGCCGCATCAGCCAGTCGCCCCCACCATCGCGCACGCCACGCCGCTCGATCCCACGAACCAGAACCTGCCAACTTTGCCACCTTTTCACCCCTGACCTATAGTTGTGCAGACTACGAAACATCGTGAAATCGGCGAGTCGGGGGAGAGATCAGCATGAATGAGAACCAATTTTCCTTCTTTCAGCAATTGGTAGAGACGACCGGCCCCTCAGGGTATGAGCGGGAAGCGCAAGATCTGTGGTCCGAGCGGGTTCGTGATGCCGTCAGTAGCATCGAAACCGATGTCCTGGGGAATCGCGTGGCCATTCTCAATCCCAGTGGGAGCCCTCGCGTCATGATCGATGCCCACATCGACGAGATCGGGTTCATCGTGAAGTACATCGACGACAACGGTTTCGTCTACTTCTCCACGGTTGGCGGCTTCGATGCCGCAACGCTGGCCGGCAACCGCGTCCGCATTATGGGGAAAAATGGACCAGTGATGGGCGTCATCGGAAGAAAAGCGGCCCATCTGGTGGACGCTGATGAGCGCAAGAAGATGCCGGAAATTAAGAATATGTGGATCGACATCGGCGCCCGCGACCGCGCCCAGGCGGAAGCCATGGTATCACCGGGCGATGCCGGTGGACGCGCCCACGGTCTGACTCGTCTGCAGGGCACTATTGTGGCATCGAACTCCCTGGATGATCGTGTCGGCGGCTACGTCATGGCTGAGACCGTTCGCGCCTTGAGTTCCAATCTCCCGCGGGTAGCCGTCTACGCGGCGTCGACCGTGCAGGAAGAAATTGGTTTGCGGGGCGCGAGAGTAGCTTCGTATTACACCGAAGCAGAGATTGGCATAGCCCTTGAGGTGACCTGGACCACGGATCATCCACAGGTATCCAAGACGGAACTGGGCGACATCCGGGTGGGCGCGGGACCCGCTATCTTCCGGGGCGCCAATATCAATCCTCGCATCTTCGAGCGCCTGATAGCCGCCGCGGAAGCCGAGGGCGCCCCCTACCAGATCGATACCCATCCAGGGGCTACGCCCACGGATGGAAATGCTATGCAGATGAGCCGTAATGGGATGGCGGTGGGCATCATGAGCGTTCCCACCCGATATTTGCATACCGCTGCAGAGGTATGTTCGCTGGACGATATCGATGCCACGGTCGCCGTGCTGACCCGTTTTGTGCAGGATGTGGAACCGGGCGCCAACCTCTTACCGTAGGAGAAAACTCGTAGGAACGGGCTTTGGTCCCTCTCACCGCGACGGGCCAATGCCCCTTCCCGCGAGCACCACGTGCTCTCCTGGCGTGTCTTATCGCACGCCGTAAATCAGTTGCTTGATAGCCTGCAAGTCCTGCTTGACACGCCCCTTGCCCTTGGATTCCGCGATCTTGTCGCAACTATAGATGACCGTACTGTGGTTGCGACCGCCCAGGTGGCTGCCGACATCAATGAGGGAGAGTTTGGCTTCCTCGCGCAGCAAATACATTGCAACCTGCCGGGCATAGGCAATACGCCGCTCCCGTTGCTGGCTCGCTAACTCCGAGGTCTTCACTTTGTAGTACGCGGACACTGCCTGAAGCACGTCCGCGGGACGGCAACTCCCACCGTTCACATCAGCTTCACCAAGGACTGTCCGGACGATTTCCATGCCTGGCTCCGCTCCCAATAGGTCGGCGAGGGCCAGCACGCGATTGAGTGCGCCCTCCAACTCACGTACATTCGAACCGGCACGCGCGGCAAGCGCGTTCAGCACCGTCTCGGGCAAACGACGATGGCGCTGCGCTGCCTTGGCCCGGACGATCGCCATACGGGTCTCGAGGTCCGGGGCCTGCATATCGGCCAATAGCCCCCAAGCGAAGCGCGAGCGCAGGCGAGCTTCTAATACTCGCAATTCAGCGGGAGGACGATCACAGGTCACGACAATCTGCTTGCCCGATTGATGCAGCGCATTGAAGGTATGAAAGAATTCTTCCTGGGTGGCCTCTTTGCCGGCAATGAATTGGATGTCATCCAGCAGCAAGAAGTCGACGGAGCGATATCGCTCGCGGAATGCGGTGGTCGCCCCCTCGCGGATAGCGCCGATAAGGTCATTGGTGAACGCCTCGGAGGTCGCGTAGAGCACGATCCCGCGTCCCTGATCGATGGCTTCCTGACCGATGGCCTGCAAGAGATGCGTCTTGCCGACACCAACGCCACCATAGAGCACCAGAGGGTTATAGGCCTCGCCCGGCTTATCCACGCACGCCAGCGCACTGGCGTGAGCCAGACGGCTACCCGAGCCGACGATGAACTCGGAGAACACATAATGCGGATTGAAGCCTGCTTTTGACTGAGCCGGGGCTGCTGGAGCTACCGCGGCTGTGCCCTGATCGACGGACTCAACCCGGTAAGACGGTGTCAACTCGGGATATCCAACACTGGTCAGGGCGTTGCGCACCACGGGTTCAAAGCGTTGTTGTAACCAGTCCCGCGTGTAGTCATCCGGGACGGCCAGTGTCAGCAGGTTGCCGTCGATCTCCACAGCCTCGATCGGAGCAAACCAGTTCTCGTACATCTTTTCGCCGAGAACCGAGCGCAGCTCGTCAGCGGCCTTTCGCCAGATATCCAACACCGCAACCCGACCACCAGTAATGTCGGCTCGTGCCTGGTCCATCCGAGCCGGCACAAAGTTCGCGCAGATGCGGGCGCGCTCGTCGCCCAGCTCTGTCACAGCGCACCATGCGCTGCCCAAGCTCGGATCGCGCATCGCTCGGCAATTCTTGCACAGTCGATCCGGTTCATTGGCCGGCATGGCCCGTATGGCGCCCCGAGCCAATTCAAGGGTCGCCGCATAGCAGCCGCCACAGATTGATTTGGTGCCGAAGGTACGCAGTTCCCACGGCAACTGCTGCGCCTGACATCGCTCGCAGGTCAGCGTGGCTATCTCACCACGGGCGAATCCCATAGCGGACGACGTCGTTCGCACGGGAACATCAATGGACTCTGTCACACGGCTCTCTTATGCTCTGGACACGTTGGAAGTACACTAAACGTACCGCATACAGCGCACCTCTGGGCTTGACCATAAGTGCCTCAGCCAGGCCGTTTCTCACCGCTCTTGGCCCCTCTCTACGGGTTTCCTCTCACCACGAAGGTTCCCTGTGGAAAAGATTGTGGAATTCGTGCACGTGTAGTGGACGGTACCGCTGGCCGAGTCTGGTAGGGTCCGTTACAGCTCAGCTTCGACATCGGGGGGAGTATTCTCACGATGCTCACACCGGACCTGCGCCGGCCCAATGTTCCACTCTTGCAGCAAGCGCGCGGTGAGACAGAGAGGCAGACCCACCACGTTGGTATAGCAGCCGTTGATCCCGGCCACCAGCGCGCCCCCCAGTCCCTGGATGGCATATGCTCCGGCCTTGTCCATCGGCTCACCGGTGGCAATATACGCTCGAAACTGATCATTCTCGGCCCGTGCCATCGTGACCTCCGTCGACATCGCCCCCTGATACTGCTGGCCAGCGCCACGCACCACGACCGCCGTAATCACCCGGTGCGTACGACCAGAGAGCAGGGAGAGCATTTCGGATGCATCGGTTTCGGTTGTGGGCTTACCGAGGATTCTCGAACCCAGCACCACTACCGTGTCGGCGGAGAGAACGATGGCGTCCGGCCGGCGAGCGCCGACCTCTTGTGCTTTAGCCAGCGCCAGCGACAGGGCGTAGTTCGATGGTTTCTCACCTATCCGAGCGCGACGCTCTGGCGCCACACTCGGATCCACTTCGAATTCGACGCCCAGCCGGGTGAGCAATTCGCGACGGCGAGGTGACGCGGATCCGAGCACAAGTCTCATCGCGCCAACATTGCCATGCATTCGACGTGATAGGTCTGCGGATAAAAGTCAAACATCTCCAGAGATTCCACCCGGAACTTCGCTCCCTGTAGCACCGAGAGATCGCGCGCCAGCGAGGACGGCGCGCACGATACATATGCCACCAACCGAGCGCCATTGGCCACAATGGCATCACACACCGTCGGTCCTAATCCAGAGCGTGGCGGATCGACAATGAGTAGATCGAGCGGCGGCAGGTCTCCAAGCGCTCGCTCGGCATGGCGGCTCATCAGCGTCATGTTGGTCAATCCCCAGTCGTGGGCAGTGCGGCGTGCCGCTTCAACCGCCAGCGCATCCAACTCGATCAGCGTCATGTGCCCGACTTCATTGGCCAGAGAAACACCGAAGGTGCCGATACCGCCATACACATCGGCCGCCTGCTGTGGCGCCCGGTTACGCATCGCCTCTCGAATGCGCTGCAGCACAATCGCCACCATCTCTACATTGGTCTGGCAAAACGAGCCCGCCGGGAGCCACATCAGGCGGCCCGCGATCTCGAACTGGCTCATCAGGTCACCGACCAAGGGTCGCGGTTCCCCGGATCGATGACGGAAGGCCACCGTGCCAACACCGGCCAAAGTCGCAATCTGGCCGGCTAGTTCCGGCAACTCCGGATGCGTTTCGAGCGTCAGCCCCTCAATACCCTGGATCACTATCTGCAGCACTGGATCGTTCGGAGGACCCACGACGGTGCAGTCCAACCACACCTTGCCGTGATAGTTCGGAGCGGCTCCGGAGCGCAAAAGCTGATTGAGCTGATCGGCGAGCGAGCCGATCAGCGGGTGGGCAATCGGGCAATCGCGAATTTCGACGATCCCGCGCCGGCCGCGCGGGCGAAAGCCGGCTTCCCACCCGATCGCCAGGGCCGCCGTATGCCGGTATCGCCACGGCGTCTCCATACCATGCGCACGTGATACCTGGGCGTCTACGCCCGCCGCTCTCATTTCAGCGTCGACCAGGCGACGTTTCGTCTCTATCTGCGCGGCGTGAGCGACATGCTGCCACTGGCAGCCGCCACAGCCCTGATGGTAGTGCACACATGGAGCATCCACCCGATCCGCCGAGGCCTCTACCACAGCATCCACCACGCCTCGCCATGGTTTACGCCGTTGGTCTACCGTGGCGAGTACACGTTCACCTGGAATACCTCGGTCGATCTGTAGCCGCCGCCCATCATGTTCCGCGCCCACCGCGCCACGGCCTGACCAATCCAACAGAGTTAGCCCCAACTCCAGAGGCAGCTTTCCAGTCTTCTTTCCGCGGCGAGCACTGTGTTCAGTCATGACGTTTCACCATACCAACGCCCGCCCCTGGACAGTCACAGGTTAAGCCACTGTGTCGTAGCAGGAGCGCGTGTGCTGGAGCCAGAAGGCACGAGCACGTGGTAGCTGTGCCGGGCACCAACCGCGGCCGAAAAGTCAGGCGCCAATCCCCCACTCCCCTCCCACAGCACCGCATCGGCGCGAAGACGAATGGGACGAAACACCGCCTCTTGTTGCTGGCGCACGCTGGCCGTGCCCATCAGCACCGTGCTCCGGTGACGACTGCTAATGCGGAGCATGCCCGTACAATTACTCGGATTCGGGCACGGAGCATCGGGACCAAGAGCGCTGACCTGGGCCGCTCCCACTCGTACGCTGGAACCGGTACGTAGCGCAAAAATTGGAATCCTGGCCTGGCCCAGGCTGGCTCGCCAATTGGCATAGGAGACCGAGGGGTATTGGGCGCCGACGTCCCACACGGAGAGCACGCGATAGTGCCGCAGGACGGCCGAGAGGCCCATCACGCTGCGCGCCCGCGGATCGGTCACGATCACCAGGTCGATAACCCGGTCGTGCTGAGGCAGAACTGAGCCTAACCACTGAAGATAGGCAAGCGGCCGAGCACTGCCGTCGATCAGCGCCGTCTTACCTTGTGAGCGCAGCACCATCCCTCCTCCCACCCCCGACCAATACAGGCGGGCCCGCGGCCCCATATCGGCCCGAGCCAGATCGACTGTCAGCAACGCCGCACCGGCAATAAGGGCCAGAAGCAACTCACGTTGCCTGCCCACCATCTCCCGCGGCGGCGACCAGTTCATCCGGTGCAGGCCGAACCCGGCAACACCCACCAGCAGACAGTAATACACCGCCACCTGCCAGGCAGGAAAGGAATTAGAGTGCAATGCGGCAGGCAGAGATGCCAACCAGTTCGAGAATTGAATCAGCCCATACAGCAGATCGTACGAGAGGTCGGCCAGAGCGCCGAGCCAGGGAGTCGCGGCGCCCCATATGCCCAGTACGGCGCCCAGTACTATCAGGATGGGCAGAAGCGGCAAGACCACCGCATTGGCGAGCGGACCGGTGAGCGACACCACGTGGAAACCGGCCGCCACAATGGGAAGGGTGCCGATCTGGGCCGCCATGGTGACGGCCAGAGCCTCACGGGCCGGCGACGGCACCCATCTCAACCTGGCAATGAGATAGGGGGTAAAAGCCACGATCGAGAACGTGCCAATCGTCGACAGTTGAAAGCCGATATCCCAGGGAAGCGATGGCTCGATGGCCACCATCACGGCTGCGGCGAAAGCCAGCGATACCAGGGCGACCGTGCCACGCCCCAGGTACACCGCGACAAACACCAGTCCCCACATCACCGCCGACCGTACTCCCGAGGCGGTGGCCCCGGTGAGCAGCACATACATCAGGAGGGCACCGAGCGAGAGAACCAGCGTGGCTAGACGACGCCGTAGCAGCCCAGCCAGCTGATGGACCGTTCCGGCGACCATGGCTACCTTGATTCCGGAAATGGCGATGATGTGGATCAACCCAGTGGCCACCAGAGCGGGCGCCAGTCCCCCCAGGGTGGCGCTGCGCGCTCCCAGTACGATGGCAATCAGCAACGCGGCTTCCGGCTCCGGCATCCAGGAGTCGATATTTGCTTCCAGGTGAGTCCTCAGCGGCACGATCCAGCCAAGCCAACCGGTGGATGTCGGTCCAAGATTCACGATCCTAGGAAAGCGCATTTCCTGCCCTATTCCCTGTC
>JAABUW010005100.1_pt1 | contig 17353 bp, 16 predicted proteins | sample 5560081 | NCBI WGS metagenome assembly JAABUW01 (sample SAMN10711882, study PRJNA513363) | rock metagenome | isolation source: Antarctica rocks | place: Antarctica: Victoria Land, Knobhead sud | reverse complement strand
CCGGCTAAGGTGGTGAGAGAGAAACCCCCATTATTGAAAGAGTATTGACTGGTTCAACGATACGCAACAATAAATGCCGACTTTCTGCGCTCATGCAGCTACCGTTTCGTAGGCGCCTAGACACAGAGTTTATCTCCCGATATTATTTCGGTTCCGCTTCTTTTCCTTTACATCAATCTGCAAGAATGATTGGCTCGGCTAGTCGAGAACAGGCAGCCCTGAAGCTTGCTCGGTTTACGAAACTCCCATCCAAACACGTTGGATCTTCCTTTACCAACATATAAATATCCCCATTGCCGCCACAGTCTAATGGCTTCTTTCGGAAATCAGCATGAAGTATAGAAAAGGCAGAGTCTCTGGCTTATGTATACACTCTTACCTAAAAACCGGTCCTTTAAATACAGAGTTTCAATAGAAGAGCAATGATGGCACCATCTATCAGATGTTTTGTGAGAAGGGAAGTACCTGTAACAATTTCAACAGCGGCCATCCTCACGCAACCATGCCTGATTACGGAAAGTCGGGCAGCTGTGAATTATAGCGCGAGAATGAATATATCCGTCAACCAAGATTTCTATCCCTTGTATCCGTTAAGGTCCGAGACTTCCATCCCAAAGGAAAGTCATTTGACATAGAGCGACTAGATGAAATTGGAACCATTTCTTCAACCCACGATCCGGGCTTTTCATGGATTTCTGTCACTCGGCGCGCTGATGGAAGATGCCTTCTCACAGCATCGTAAAATTCATCACAGTCTGTATTGGCGTAAGTCACATACTGCAGTTTTTCTCGTACGTGGACAAGGAATCGAAAGCTGTGACATACGTTCTGGTTCAACGAAATTTATTTCAAGCTCATTCTTGACTGGCTTTGATCTCGGACTAAGCGCAGGATCTACGCTCATTGTGTGCATCGACACTCTTGGGCCTCGCTGACAAGCTATCGCCTCTATACATACTTTGTTGGCTTTCGGCATGGTTAACCTCGGAGGTGTTTCGCTAACTGTATATAATGGTTAGCATGAAACCATATCAGGAGCAACCACAATCAACCTCAAGTATAGGGAATGTAGGTAAATGGAGGAGATGATCGATGCTCAACTCCAGGGACTAACACTCACAAGATATGCTTAGCCAAGGGTCTGTGTGGCCTTCACACAATAGTGCCAAGAGGCCTAATTCGGCTTTTTTGGTCCAGAGCATCACCTGGGCTCTCTCCAATCTCGTAGCTGTGGAAAATCTCGAAGAGCCCTTAAGAACGATCAATGAAACCTCTTCGAAGAAAAGAAGGCTCCAGCCGGTGAGTATTTCCATATATTTTTTAGCTGTGAAATCTGCATGGATGGGCATCAGTACTTTGGTTTTGAACCATGGTCTTCGACCATACCTGCAAAGTACAAAACTTTGAAGCACTTACCTCCATGAGCACCTAGTGGGAGCCTCAATCCAAGACTTTCCCGCCACATTGGCAGGTCTGGACCTCCTTCGATATCCATTTTGCTTTCAATATCGTTGATCGATGGCTTTTTTATTGAGGATTTGTAATCAAGACACCGGACGGTTCTGAAATTTAAGTCTAAATCCGATCCTGGAAAAAAAAACCTTGAAGATTTAGGTGAAACGTTGAGGGAGCTCAAGATAGCCCATTCCGGGTGCCAAACTGCACATTCCTTGGTTGGCACTACGGATGTATCATGCTCATACATTATGAGGGTGTTCGTCTCCGATAATTCGTGATCTCCGATTTGACGGTAATGACATCTTTCCAGTCCAGGAAACAAAATCACAGATTCGAGTCTTTGTGCATCTAAGAATTATCAGTGAATCAACGGTTACATGAGCTGAAGTCAACAAACCAGTTACGGAGAAGAATTCTAATGACGCCCGCTTGTTGATAATCTTAGGATTGTATACCTATAGGGCGAACTTATTGGAAGAAGCAGTCAGAAAGACTCAACTTGCTTACACATGAGTAGCTGGTCCTATAGTCATTTGTGGGTATTGGTACAACATGAGTACAATCGGACCACGAGAAATATATTCGGGCGTCTTGAGTGTCAACACGAATATTGTCGAGAGGCATCCCTGGTGGAGCCCATTAATGGATTGCCCATTCGCTTACGGCTAAAAGAGCAGCGTAAGGGTATACGGAGGCTTACAGTACGATACAAAGTCTTGCGGAGACTCACGATTTCGCATGACAAGTCTCCTAGTTGGCATGCTGTGCTCATTGTATAAAAGCTCGAACACCCTGCATTCGGCTTGATCTATAGTTCCTTGCTGCAAAATTCTTGAATGAGAGGTGTACTCGCAAGATTTCACCTTCGACTTCGACTCAAACACGAGCTTCTCGTCCTTTCGTCCTTCCCAATCACACATTCTTTCATTTTTGGTAGAAGATATAGATGAGCGATCGTCTCTGGAGGTTGTAGAGATAAACGGAGGGTGTGGAGGGTATCTTTCCGGTGAGGGCAAGGTTTTAGTCGGTGTGATACGAAGATTTTGGCTTTCTTCAGACGAACGACGGTCAGGCATCTTTGGAGAAACTACAAATCATCAGAAGTATCACCAACAAGAACAGACTTTATTTGAAAGAAATTAATTGTAGATTGTTCGCGTGAAAGTCGCCGCGTCATAAGGCCTTGAGGTATATAGTAGCTTCATCAATGGTGTCCCGAAGGTGTCTCAAGAGTACCTATACTCACGAAAGGCTCCTGAGAGTAGCTATGGTGCTCGTCCTTACTTACAGATTTGTCTTGGTGGAGGCGGCGGCGGCAAAAATAACCCAGTTTCCGTTGGACGTGTGCTTTCGGGAGCGACTGATGGCAAAGATGGCCACGGTTCCATTGGAGGATTATCCTCGACAGCTTTAGCTACAGATCAGCATAATTCATTTTCTTAAGGCTGCAAGAAGTGAAAGAGCATTGGGGCGCACGTATATTTCCCCAATGCTTACTTATAAACAGCAGACCGGAATGGGTCAGAATCAGTGGATATACCTTCAAGTGATGCCGAAATAGTGCATAGGAGCTCTTTCGCATATGCTGCGGCCGTGGCCGCAGCATAACGCTGCCAGCTTTTGTTTTTGTGCGAGTCGGCATAGTCGCATATTCCTCGGATGACAAGACAGGGAAAATCGTTCATCAACCCAGCCGCCTCCATTTCAAAGCACAATGCGCCATACTTCTTTCCCAACTGGTCACGTTTCTCTCCGTCCCTCATCACTGCACTCGCAGAGGCGATTGTGCCGTAGTGCACAACTGGCTCGTCATCCCCCCGTTCCTCTCGAAATACCAAATGGCTAGGGACACAGGCCTCACAAGTAGCCTGTTTGATTCCTTGGTGTTGGTATCCTGCCTCCCATAGATAGTCGTGCTCTTTGCCAGGACATCTGTAGTCAGTACCCTCTTGTGTCATCTTCGGAGACTTTTTGAGCATTTCCCCCAGGTGATGTGTTATGCGATTACTTTCTCTCTCATGGTTTGCCACCAGTACTCTAGCTGCGGTCAAGAGTTCCCTTGGAGGAGGTGGCAAGGCTCCCGTAGTTTCAAATTCTCCGTCGTAAATGAATCTACCATAATCGTATTGGACGACCCCGGGGTAACTTCCCCAAGGGTTACTGACGACAACATCTCCGAGCCGAATATCATGTGTCTCACTTGGTACTCCCCCTCCAATGCCTACCATCAAGCGATACCTCAGCGTTGTGAAGGTGTCACTCATGTGATTCGCCGCCGAACCTGCGTCGATAATACCGGTAGTCGGAAGGCAGGTGAGAGCGATTTTGTGGGAGGCGATTCTCCCCAAGACGTAACTATTTGTGTCGCGAGTATGCTTTTGTAATCCACTGGTATGATATACTTCATCAAGCATGCCCTGCGCAGCAGCCAGCTCTATTGGCAAAGCGCAGATCCAGCCGACGGTGAAGCTGGTAGGGTCCATTGCACGAAGGGTGGATCCTACCACAGTAGTCTAGCGGATCGCTTGAAGAGGGAATTGGCTCATGACACGTTGCCATGGTAAAAGAAAGATGGCGAACCCGCAACTGAAGGCAGCATCGGAGCGTCGTGATTTATAAACTCCGAGAAAGAGTCGCACGGCCGTCCAGCTCGAGACACTTTTCTTGGAGGGGTTACCGTTGTTCTGAGCCGCACTAGGCAGAACAAGGCAACGACCTTCTCTTCCTGTCTCTTGCTTTTTGATTGGATCGTATCCGAGAACGCATTAATGCTATTCCTGCCATTTCCCCTTACATCTTCCTCCATTGGACCGCCCAAGCGAAAAGTGTTTCTTAAGGAAGAGAGAGTGAGATGCCCGCTGAAAGTAGTGGTCCTCCACATTTAGGAGATAACACAGCAAGAACTTTGATGGCTATGGAGACTCACACGCTCCGCGGGTATCACGACAGGCTGAACAAGGTACGTTAATATTAATGTTTAAACATCTGCTACATCATGCCTGTAACCGGCAGCCTTTACTTGTTTCTGACCATAACTCCGCGCTGCCAGTATCGCCACAAGAACCAGATTGCCATTGTAAATGCCGTCAAAGGAATAGTAACTGACCAGTAGATCCAAAAGTCCTCTGAGACGACCCAAGCCTCCGGCTGAGACGCATTAGCGGGTGAGAAATTGAAGAAAGTCATACTGAACATCGCCTAGCACAAGTGAGCTATTCATTTTTCTTAGAAGGATCAATGCTTAGGACATACCGAAACGAATGTTGCGGGTAGGAATGTAAGCGTCACTAGGGCAACTGCCCTCATGGCTGCTCCGTCATCCCTCGTTCCTTTGTTAATTGAGAGAAGCGTGTCGCTTTGGCTTTGAGCAGCGGTATTGAATGCCTGAAGAAAGTCAGTCGCGCCCATTGAGCAAGAACTGCATATGACAAACGAAGTTGATCTCATTTTGTAACCTTAATTGATTTGCTTCGGAACGCGCCTTTAAGTTCACTAACATTTGACGTTGGAACTGCATATATTGCCGGGTCTGTGGCAATACTTTTATATGCTGGTATGATCTTTGGGCTTGATTATCCATGAAAATAGCATGCTGCTGAATCATGTTATTGGCCGTATCTAATGCAACGCCCAAAGTTTCAGTTGAATGAATAACATGTCGTGCAAAGTCATGTAAAAAAGGGTAGTCTGTGTCGGGCCGAGCGATTGCGTTTCGACTCTTGGAATTCGCATCAGTCATAGCAGTAAGATTTGGCAGAGGAACATTTTGAGAATACCTTTTCGATACGTCGAACCTCGTCCCGAAGTGCCCATACGGACTCGTCAAACAGTGCTAAGATCTCATCGAGGACCAGGACATGCCCTGCATAGATGTCTCTGAAGTTAAGCTGCTGTTGATGTGACACTACTGCCTGGTGCGTTCTCATTTGAGACGTTTTTGGGACGTCGAAGCAAAGGATGACGCTTGAGGAGGGAGTCCACTTCGTGTAGAAGCTCATCTCAGACCATGAATACGTTGTTTGTTTGGGATCGACCTTTTTTATAATATACCGAAACCAAGTAGCTAGGCTAATCAGCATATATATTATTACAATCTAGTCTATCAAGAAATATGACAATGGACATAATATTACCGTGTCCCTCCACACTTCCATCGGAGCCATAGAGGTCTTCAGAGCCAAAGAAACCATTCGACTCCTGACATACTGGAGTCCAGAATATTCTTGGGATGGTATAGCGAGTAGATAGACTTAAACGAAGGTCTTCGCGATCCAGGAACAATCTTGAGGAAGCAAAGCTAATCCAGTCAGTGGCTGTTCAACCTAGATACCCAGGATATAATATACACGAAGGATGTGCATTGTCTCTCCTGCAGCTGTCATCATGTTAATGTTGATTTACATGATAGGTAGGCAAAGAGTGCTTACTTTCAGAACTTCGCCGTACTCAACTTTTCGCAAATGCCAGCCGCCAGTAACTTGTAGGACCATTAATGATGGCAATATCTCAATGAGCAGCACGTACCATTCTCTAGTACGTCGAGTAGCGGTGCTACAATCCTTGGCATTTCAAAAGAGAAAAAAGTGGGATTCTGTAGCAAGAGAACCCGAGAACGAGACCAAATGCTACAGATTCATTTCAGGAGTCTTGGATGCTGGCAGTGGTATGATAGAAGTCCAATTATGAAGATCGTAAATAATGCCGGGATTGCGGACGAAGGCTTGCGGTTGGCGGTTGGCGGTCGCACAACAAGAGCAAGAATGCTGGACCAATCAAATAGTCGCCGCCTTCAACAACCTTAGCCTGCAGAACTGCACAAATCCGGATAACAGAAGACAATGGCAAATCAAAAAGTTCTTCTTCCCAATGCAATTATGTTGTAACTGGTATATAAAATTCTAAATCTCGCTCATGGAATGTCGTTAATAATACACTTGTTTTCATACCAAAGCCGACATGTTTCTATTGTAAGGCTAACGCAAGATGTTTTTCAATGCCAAACGCGTATCAGGCTTCCATGGACATTTAGACGGTGCCAAACAAGTTCGGCCTTGCTAAGCCATCTTTGCAAGCATCTTTGACTGCGGAAAGCAGGTTCAAGTCAGATTACTGACGTGAAGTCGACGCTCACGCTCGCTAATGATCTTGACGTAATTTTAGGGAAGATCTCACAACCAAACCTCAGCTTTCTGATACACGGTGTCGGCTTGAATGCTTTTACAACAACGTTCATCGCCTTGCTGCTCTCCGCTTCATGTTCAACAGCAGACTATTCATGTGTCGCAAATCAGTGGTAAAGAGTGTTCGGACTGTTGAGCACAGAATGGACAGAGCCAGGCTTGGGTCGGGATTATACCTTGCTGGTAACGGAAATTAAAATAACATGATGAATTCTTGGGCTTAACAGTATCGAGTCTGCGAGTCTGTTGCCGGAGACCCGGTACGAGAAAATCCATCTAATTCGTTAAAACCTTGTTGCGGCCTTGCCACGAAGTGGTAAAGGGCTCACAGGGTCTGCGCAGAGCCCATATTAGCCATGTCTTAGTGTTGAGACGGCGTGCGCGCTGTTTGAACGTGCAGCTGTCATTGAAATACAAGCCCGGTTGTGACCACTGGTTCTAAGGTGGAGCATCTTCCATCTCGACATCGGCGCTTTCTTTCCTCTCAATTTCAGGGACAGCTGCTGCGGCAGACGAAGTTACATCTTGCGCCCTTAGATATTGATCTAATTCGCTAGAGCTGACCAGATTGCTAGCAGTAGACGTGGCAATATGCTCGGTTGAGGGTGCTTGCGAGATCCGGTAGGTGGTCATATCGTCAGCGATTGGTACCACATCCTTCATAGTTTGAATTTGCATTACTGCATCCAAAGACCCGTTAACAAGCGGAGGGCCATCCTCGCGATGGTCAGACAAGCCATTCCAATTCCTCGGCGTGCTCGGATTGTCTCGCCCATCATCCGCCCCAACTTCGTCCCACAACTTAGGCCTATAGTCCCTAAATAGTCCTCCTTTGGCTTTCGTTTTACGCGAACCCCTCCTCACTCCTGTTCCTTTCCTCGCCTTCGGCGCCAGAGGCTCGTTTGGGGCCAACTTAAATGCCGGCACATCTCCCTTGTCGTTGTTATCCATATCAGCACCATTTTGGAAAGTTTCACGATCGGCACGTTGCTTAGCGCGCCATCCCGTCCCTGTAAAAGTCTTTTGTGCGTAAACAGTCACGTTATCTTTCTCGCCCTTGGCGGCTTTGATGGCGATGAGACGCTCAAGGAAACGGGCCTGATTTTGGCGGCCAATGGAGGAGCCAGCGTCGACGGGGATGGTGACAGGTTTTGATTCGTGGATTACTTCCGTACGCTGGGTAGCAGTATCTGAGAGGCTGGAGGTCAGCGTAGCCATGATTCGTTCACGTTTCAATCGTTCTTCTTCCTTGGGGATTGGGCGGACAGGTCGACCGATGAGCTTGATGCCCGATGCAGCAAGGATATTGACGGTAGGTGTTCGCTTAAGGATGGGGAGAGAGACTGTTTTATTGGAGGACGCAAGGAGGAGGTCGGTACCGATTGTGGAGGTCCAGGTGCAGGAGTAAAGTTGTTTCTGGTAGGATATGAGGGGGTTATCGGTATGAAGATCGAGGATCTGGATTTGTTCATGGGGTTCTGGTGTGTTTAGATCATGATACGTAGGCTCAATGGCGGACGAGGTCGCTTCCGCGGCTTGAGGGGTTTTATATGCTGGAGGAAGGTCTGTAAAGGAAGGAGTTGCATTCTTCAAATCAGATGTCCTAAGTCCATCCAGAGTGGCTTCGTTGCTTCCGGTTGCGGATCGGGAGACCCTTAAAACGGGCCCAGCAATTGTGTCTTCGGTGTCGGGATTGGCCTCGTCCAATGGTAGAACAACGCCGGGGCTTTGCGGGGTGGTTGATTGTGTTCGAACGTTATTGCTGGACTTGCTTGTACCTGACAAGGCTCCGCTTTCTGACATAATAGAATTTGCAGATACAACCCCTGCGTCGAAACCGGCCCCAGCTGATATGACCTTGGCTTCTGCTGAGGCTGTATTCAAGGTGTGATCCATGGTTCCTTCGCTGCGCGACACAGCTTCTGCCCGTGGTGCTTCGTCAGCTGGAACTTTACGAGCACTTCTAGTGGATCTCTTTCTACTAGAGGAAGCTCGGGCACGGCCATAGAGATGATTCGTAGGAGGGTGTTCAAGGAAAGTGTTCGGAGCCTCAGGGGCGGGTATTGCTGGATTATTTGTAAATTGGGCCCTTTTCTTGGGTTTTAGATTCGCAGATTCGGAGGAAATGTCAACGGTCACGTAGAAAGCCTAGATATATTAGTGAATGCAAGCATTCCCTTTAACGTATCAATCCCAACCTCTGTCTCCGTTTCATGGTACTCGTACTCCCATTCTGAACCATTGTCATCAATGGTCTGGTCATTCGAAGGGGTTCGCGTGTCTTCATTCATACTTCTGAGGCAGAGCTCTCGAATGATGCTCGAATGAAGTGTCAGGGAGGGGAGTATAGCTGGGCGACCGATGACAGTGAAGACTTGATGAATCGAAAAACCATTTTCCTGTAGGCCGGTCAGGGCGACCTATGCGAAACGGATTGGTCTTCTTCAGATGGCAGCAGACGGCATGCCTGTCAGGAGCTAGAATGTCTACCAAAGCTCGATTATTTTGCTGCCAACACTTTGAGCTCATTTCTCCATTGTACATGAATATTGACTAGCGGCTCAGCGGCTACCGGCCTTCGACGGCAAGCTTCCGTCCATGGGAGCTCCGAATGACGTCTCCCAAGCGCGCTGTTGGAATGCCTGCTTACTATTATTATACTATGGACGGTTATAACTCTCAACTTATGGCATGGCCGAATCTTGAAGCAGACATCGAGTAGGTACAGCACGCCCCGTAGCTTCACAAACATCGCCCGGTCTGCCAGATAGGGTTCGGCCATTGCACCTTCCAGCAGACTTTCGCTTGTTCTTTGGGCTTCTCGTAACGACTACTTGCATTGCTCCGAGCGCAGGAAGCCCGTTCTTTTCACTTGATTAAGTTCTGGAAACTCTGATCTCGTAAGCTCTCCTGATAGTCGGCTTAAGGAAGTGGTCCTATCGTTCACATAAGTTCATTTGCACTGTTTCCCGGTCATTTATCCAATTCAAAACTGTCGATGAGTCGACTGGCTAACAGAGTTATTGAATTGGCAGCTTCTACGCAAATATTCCCATTATCCGATCGCTACTGCTCCTCTCCACTTCAACAACCCTTCTCCGTCATACTCCACCAGTTCCGCTCCAACCTTCACCCTTGCCAGAGGAATCGATAAGGGAAGCACAACCGTCTTTGAAGAGGCGGAAGCCCCAACAAAGTAACTTGTGAATAAACAGCAAAGCTTGCTGATAAAGAACGTACTCAAACATTGGCAATCTATCATCGTCCTTATATTTAGTCGACTATTGCTCTTGTCGTCGTGCCATACTCATGTTGAGAAAACTACAGATCCTTCTCTACTGTTCTTGTGCTTTCATTATATGCTTAACGTTTCTCGGGTCTAGTTGGCATCTAGCCCTTCATAGCGAACGTGCAGAGGCGGAGAACGATCGAGAGAAAGGCCGAAATAGGTCAACGGAATCGTGGAGCAACAGTCCAGTATGCTCACTGTTTCGCGTTTGGGGTCCTGCCCACTGGCGAAGCCGAATACACTCTGAAACAGGTGGTGCGGAGGATGAGAAATTACTAGAAGACATCGGGTACAAAGGGAGGACACAACCAAGCGACCTGACTGACGACCAACGAACAATGCGTGAAATTCCTCGATACGTTTTGGACTACGCGCCGCTGGTCCACCTTTACTCTGGCGAGCAATTTTGGCCTAGTGATATTGCCGAACACCTCAGTCACGTAACTCCAAATCTCAATTACACGCCAATACAAGCAACATCGATAAACCCAAACCTCACCAATCTTGATCATCTGAATGAATACAGCCGGGGCCGTTATATCTACCTAAAGAGCGATGACAATGTAGAAGAGCGGCCAGACTGGCTTGCTAGTAAGAAGAATATCCCTAATGCTTCGTACCATGAGAACGCGAGCGTATTCAAGGAGAATTACACGAATGAACGTCAATCCGGCCGTAGCGACGCCCCGGCTGTCCTGATTGTTGTAGATAAGGGTCGGGGGATCGTTGATGCGTTTTGGTTCTATTTCTACAGCTACAATCTCGGCAACATAGTTCTCAACGTGAGATTTGGCAATCACGTTGGTGATTGGGAGCACTCGTTGGTTCGATTCCAGAATGGCAGACCTAAAATTGTCTTCTTTAGTGAGCATAACTTCGGCTCAGCGTATAGCTACAGTGCCGTTGAAAAGATTGGCCAGCGCGTGAGTACTTAACACGATCCCTCTAGTCCCCAAGTATACAGTTACTGAAGTAAGGACCCAGCCTGTAATTTACTCAGCGACTGGCACACATGCTATGTACGCCATGCCAGGTACTCATCCTTACGTCCTTCCTCTGGGGCTCCTCCATGACCAAACGGACCGGGGGCCCTTATGGGACCCACTCCTCAACTCCCACACTTACACGTACGACTACCTCTCCGATACCTTGCGGGCGTCGAATGTAACACCGCATGTACCTACCCAATGGTTTTACTTCGCTGGCCATTGGGGAGATAGGTTCTACCCGATCGAGGATGACCGGCAATACGAGTTTGCCGGCCAGTATCACTATGTAAGCGGGCCTCTGGGTCCAAGATTCAAGAACCTGGGGAGGAGGAAAGTATGCCAAGGACGCTACAGTGATCCTTGCGTCATCAAAAATTGGCTTGGTGACGAAGAGTTGACAAAGTATCCGGGGGAAGGCGATGGCGAAGGCGAAGTTTGGGAAGATGACTACTTGAGACCTCCTAGAGGTTTTGACAAGTTTAACGAATTATGAAGATGCTAATCGTAATTTTTGAATTACGATATTGCCAACTTTTCAGACCATCCACGTACATCAAAGAATTTTCCAGCCAAAATCTAATTCAAGAGAATTCGGACTTGGCTCGACATACCGCCGGTTTCGGAGCCTGTATCTATCCTGATACACTGCCGTGCGATCGAGATCACCGGGTTGGATTCCAGAACAGTATTGCTTCGCGGAGTAGCACACAAACTCACAAAATTCCTCTCTGGGTAAGATCTTTGCACCCTATTCCAGCACTTTTCACAAGAACACTTCACGGCAATATTGAATTGCTACACGTTTTTGAGATTGTTAGTGAATGTTCTAGGCCAGCTATCCTCATCGACTTTAAATAACTTTTCATTCCCACAAAACCTTTCCAATTAGACACTAAGTGAAACGAACACATAAGTACATCTTCTATATTTCGGTTAAATTATTCCTCTATCTATTATTCTATACTCATGAGATATTTATTTCGATCCGGCAGACGCTGGCCGATCATCGTTTACACCTGCTAATGAGCTTTACTATTCGCATGTCCCCGGATGCAAAATTGTGTGACGAAACTTCAATCCGCCACAGTGATACTTGATGAAGGGGTATATCATTTAAGACCCCAAGTACCTCTTCTTCCTCTTATCTCTCAACCTATCTTAACGTTTGTTTATATACTAGGAGTCTTCCTACATCCCTAATGGACCATTCTTGGTTGGCAAAACTGCTCTTTGATACATGGACGACGAAGAACATAGCAATGACTGTCACTCCTACGAATAACCTGGGTGGACTTGCTCTGCCTATAGCGACACTACAGTGAAAAGCACACCGTCAATCAAGAACCTTCCATACCTCGAAGGATTCAGATTCCAGGTATGCTGGCGATTTCTGGAACTGCTCATTGTTGACCTCTATTTGCCCTTCGAGCTTGAAAGTGCTCGAGGCTCCCGTGCACTCTGCTCAAGACTGCGTTGAGCTTGAGACGGATCCTTCCCGGCTTTACTTGTCTTGAGTCGATTAGGATTACCGACATATCGGATAACGAAGAATTCACAGCGGCTTTGCCCCTCCCAGCACGTGGTCTCCTAGCTTGCGCAGCTTCTTTGACGGAGCTTGGTATCTCGCTTATAAATCTTATAAATTTCAATCGCGACAACCTGGGTGAGGCGCCTTTTATTATACCATTTGAGGACGATCTACTCTCTGCACCATTTTTGAAATTCGTACAGTCTCAAAGCAAGTTGCAAACGCTCACCTTCAATAGACCGCAAGATATATTTGCAGAAACGGGGATACATGAGCAAGATGACTTTGTATGGATGTACATCCAACCAGTCGTGGGATATCCTCAGCTAGGACCTGCGACTATGTGGTTCAAGCAAAATTGCGCTCCCTTGCCTGAAGGCTTTCCAACGTCGACCGAGTTTGCGGTTGCGTTACTGGATAAAAAGCATCTCAGACATTTGAGAATCCCAGCAAATTTGTTTGACATTACGAAAGACTTCTTGTTGCAACTCCATGTGGGAACAAGAGGGATCGAACATCCGAAGATCGGGTTTGATTACCACGACGTTGTGAGTTCACACCATAGATCCTCAGCAGCATATCCCAAGCTCAGCCCACCTGCCATTTCTTTGTTCTGTAAACTGACGTTCTATGCGTAGACACTCAGGAATACCTTCTTGAATCAATTGATTCCCAACCTACCAAAAGCTTCACAAGATTACCTTCCTATCCCTCACTCGACCAGAGCCACTCCGCCATTACAATGCGCAGATTATGCGACCTTTCATTGAAGCACTGGGCTTCTCTGCACCGGCCGCCTTGAAGCACATATGCTATGAAGAACTTTGTTTGGAGGAATACCCTGGGTCTTGGTGGCTGGCAACGGAATATTGTTATCACAAGACTGAGATTGGGAAGGAAGAGGGGCTAAAACTCGACGGACGGGATTGCGAGAAGATGTTCGAAGAGTCCAGGACACCGCAACTCGTACCATTCTCGCGTGAGAGATTCATTTTCTTGTGCTTCAATCCTCGGTTTTGCCTAAATATACACAGCTGGCAGAAAACATACTAAATTCTTCCAATTCGCTTTATGTTTTTATCAAGAAAACCTCTTTAAAGTATTGGTATACTGTAAGTTCTATTATCTGATATTATTCAAATCTCATTGCACCACAAATGCATAGCGACAAAGCCATGCAGGGCAACATCCACAACATCTCAACAACATACACTGATGCTTGTGATAATGATACCGCAAAGCTTGTATTACTACTGCTTTATGTGGCCCCCCGAGCCCATGGGGCTCAACGAACCATTCTTGAACGGGAAGTAAATGTATAACAAGCAGGCACTGTCAAACATGAGAGAGCAAGACTTGGTCACCACGCTCCCGCTGGTCCCGCTTCGCCATTGAAGGTTCCCTTGACTGGAGGTGAAGGTCCTAGAAACCAGACAAGAGGCCCAGTACCTCCATTATACCAAAGCGGTCAACATGCTTCTCCTAAGCAGGACGATATAATATTGTTAGCTATCACTTGATTGAAGGCCACGGGATCTAAATTTCGCATATGGTCCATAACCGTAACAGCCGCCTATGTCGTTACTATAACGACGGACGGATGGAAATAGGATCCAGGATGAGCCCGAATCCTATGCCGGCCTTCCCTTGATGGATTCAAATACAATTAGCCTTGAGCTGCATCGTACGATCGTGCTATAGAAAACCAGCATTTTCGTCCTGCCCTTTTTTCCTTCATTGATGCGTTCAGCTCACCTCTGCCGCTTCTGAAAGTAATTTGATGCTAGTGAGTATAGCGTAAGTATTTTCCTCGTATGGTACGTGATAACGTTTCTCTCCCGATTTGCCCTGCTAACTTGAGGTGTGCCAGCTATACCAGCAAATCTATGATCTCACAACAAGCGGAGCAACGCAATCAAAAGACCACATTCAACGAATTTCTATCAAACTCAAGAGAGGATTCAAGTAAATCAGATGAATAAGTCGTAGAGAGATGAAGCAGTTATATCAATCTTTTATATTTCAGAAAACCGCTAATCTTTAACACAAACGTAAAAATATATTGACTACCGTTATTTTCATAACAATCTAAGGAAATCCACCCGACACTACGACTTTGTCAACCGCCAGATCTCCACAGAGGGTCTCGTCGCTGGGGTTCAAACACGTTCAATTGAACAATGTCTCGACGAAGGTCATCTTTGCAGAGGAATATATTGTTTATTTCCTGGTATATACCTAGGGTGTTGCACCGCTGGCTTTGCGGAGAATAGCATGAAATTATCACGAAGGAAATATTGAGATTTATTGGAGGCAGACCTGTAAAGAGGGAATCAACAGATGTTCTTTCATTTGGAATTACGCGCTCTCCAAGTGCAGCTACGTAGAAACAAGAAGGTAAAGCTATCAGGTGATCGATACCGAGAGCAACCTCTGATTCTACATACCTGCCAAGTACGGTAAGATTGAAGTATCCAAGCTGAAAAAAGCATGAAGAATCCGAACACCAACCTTGAGCTGTCAATGGAGAGTCCAAAGCCCTCGTCCCAATACTCCAAGAGGGGGAAGTGTGAAGTTGCGGACGAGATCACAAACGGCGAGCTTGAATGCTTAGTTTTGACTGGGGAATACGAGCAAGACGTTGGCGATGATCTGGAGTATCTCGACCTTGCAGATACCGAAGCAGATGAAGACGAAGATAACGTCTTTCCCGACCTTTGAGACCATGCTTCGAATCCAGCTGTCTGGCAGAAATGCTATCGAGATACCAGTCATCAAAGGAGCAGTCGCGGCCAATGAATGACAGAAAACCACGGTCGAGGATAGGTTGAGTTCTGACTTTCGTGCACTAATATTTTGTCAAATATATCTACTGGTGGCACTCAGATCGATTCTTGGGCTGTAACTTGGAGCCATAGGGATCCCATTCTGACACGCAGTTCACAGAAGAGGAACTCATGCTCCAAGGAAGCCCGAGCGGAACACATTTATTCTTCTTGGAAAACTCCACAGTTGTCCATGTCAGAGCGATTCAATGCTATACTAAACATCAGTAAAATAGAATAAAATTGTGGTACTGTTCGCATATCGATCGATGAAATATCGCATTCATCGCATCTGTTCAAACGACCTATCATGAGAGGTCAAAGAGAAAATCGATTAGGATGTCCGACAGTGAGGACCGAAGAGCGTTCTGAATGCCCTGTGTGCATGAAGTTTGCCAGACTGTACACTCCCACCTGTGGTTGGGTTTTGGCTAGAACAGAAAACAACGAAAACACACAAGCACGGCTTTACAATGTCTCTAATACAGAAGAACCCTTCAAAGTATGCATGCTGCAGATCTTAGTAAATGCTAGCACGACCGCATTGTTTGTACGCTGCGCATGTTGGTACGAAGACCGGACTCCTAGGTACAGAGGAAAAGCACGAAGTCCTGGTGGCGGCCGAACAACGATGCAGAGAACCACCCTGCTCTCGCAAAACCCTGCGCATTGCTGCGCAGCCTTTGCTGCGCAATATCGGGCTACGGCATAATTGAGCTAGCAAACCGCTGGATCATTTTTCTAGAATAACCAAACGCTAAAAGGAGTTATTAGGTAACCTCTACGTTCGAAGGACTGAACGTAAGAGGGTTACTTGATTGATGAAAAGCTTACGAACGGACCCTACACCCTCATATGCTCGCTCGACGGCTGGCAGTAGAACTCGTCCACTAAATAGGTGACAGCCAAACCATCGCTCAAGACCTCACCCAAGCCCTCAATCTACGGAATTCTAAGAAAAGAACTGCCGAAGATGGGGATCCGAACACGGAGAACTCAGCAAAGAGGGCACGCACCGGCGGCAAGGAGGACTCAGATATCGATAGCATACCCATGTTAGGATCTGATGGTGAGAAGGAACCCCGGAAAAAAGAGCTGGAAGATACCAGGTTGCTATGTGGGTTTCTTAACGAAACTGCCAGAAGCCAAGGAAAGATCCTAGTTGGCATAGGCCAAAAGTACAAGGGGCTTATTGGGGCCAAGGAATACGATCTTCTGAAGGAAAAGTGTAAAGAAATATCGAAGTCAACGAGTTCTGTGGTTCGAAGCTTTCTTTCATCTTACTCAGATGAAAGAAAGATATTCAAAGTCGACAAAGATTCAAAAGTCAAGGGTGAAGAGTCATAGGTTCTGAAATAACGGATTCTCTTTGCCTAGTTTTTTTGTGTTTGCCGATGCATTGCCTATTGCTTTTCTTTTGTTTCTATGAAATCAGCTGGGGACAGCTGATGAATTCACCCCTCCGGGAGCTGATGAAGGCGGAAATGGCCGAACCATATTAGTCATCGAAGGAGGGGTTAAATGCTTGCTTAGAAAATATCATTCCTTTACAACCTGATTTGCAGGAACCAGAAGTTAGATTTTCAGTGTCAAATTCCTGTCACAGCGCGCTTCTCGTAAACAAATTCGAGAGTGATATTCCGAAGTTTGTCAAACCAGAAACTAACGGCTGGAGGTACAACTGCAGCATGATTATCCTTGCTTGCACAGCTGCATCTATCCCACTCAAACACTATCGCTGCGACAAACTTATTTGATCTTTCTGGTGTCTAATGCTCTCTATACCCATTTCCCAAGCTAAGTAGAATACACAACTAGAATACAAGCATCTCTCCTATCCCTTTAAGCGAAATTACAGCTTTTGCGATCGACTGGCGCGCCACTACATGGATTTCTCAGCGCCGAAGTGAGACTTCTATGTTACAACTATTTTTACATTGTGTTTCTTGGTTGTACTGTGCCGGCTGGGAACCTGATAACAATTGGTTATTGTTATCAGAGCTAAGAAGAGTCACGAACCCGACGATACACAGCCGAAAACGTCTATTAACGATCTTTATCGGGCGAAGTGCGACTGTTACAAC
>JAABUW010005096.1_pt1 | contig 17367 bp, 14 predicted proteins | sample 5560081 | NCBI WGS metagenome assembly JAABUW01 (sample SAMN10711882, study PRJNA513363) | rock metagenome | isolation source: Antarctica rocks | place: Antarctica: Victoria Land, Knobhead sud | reverse complement strand
CAGCCTAAAAGGCAGTGGCACATACATAGGGATAGAAATGCTGTTGTTGTACGCATTTATACATGACAACGCCATGCAACTCTGGCGATTGTTGATTGCACGCAATGGAACCATTTAGCCACTTCGAGGCTGTCTAGGTCAACATGCGTCGTACTATCACAGTGCATGATCAAGGTAATGTACATTTCAGTAGTTACATGCTACATCTTACAACAATACTCAAATGCTTTACATATAATACAAAAGAATTCTGCTCCGTAGTAGTGTACCCATGGTTGTGTATCACAGCTTGGTGGGTGTGCAATGAAGCCCCAAAGTCAGGATGATCCCAACTATTGCAACTATCTGTTGTAATAAGATTGCCCAAATTCGTCTCCATACTTTGTCTGCCAAGCACAAGCAAATCTCAGTCCGGCTTCGGGTGGGCAAACTGGTGTCTCCATTCCAAAAATGGTCGTATTTGTTTTGCAAAGACATTGCAATTTGAGGCAATATCTTGTGCAAGATCATCAACTAAGGATAGACCTGCATATGCAAAATCAATGTGATGCAAGCAGCCACTCATAGCCATACAAGGACAGGCTTAAGTCATTTGACAAACGCATTGACAAAGAAATCCACACCTCTGAAAGAAGTCACTTTGATGATTGAGTCAAACGCAAACAGCTCCTCTGATAGCCCATTGCTATTCTCCTCCGGCAAGAATGGTGGTCTCATCTCTTGTTAAGGAGCCACAACCTGGCAAAGTCAATGGAACTCTGACAAGCATAGCGGGGGCAAGAAGCATGTGCAAATCACAATGCAAGCATCAGGTGGGAAAGTTAAAACCCAGGTGCACATTCAGTAAGCAAGACAGCTCAAACGCATGCATGGTAAGACTACTTCATACGTACCTCAACCATTGCAGTTTCCACAGGAACCATGACATTGACATTTTTAAGGTACAAGCGCCCTGCCAGCTTGCCACTCTTGGTTTTTAAGCTTGGCGGATCATCTCCACTTCTGTACAGACTGATACTCTTTGTCTCTCCTGTCTCTGGACCACCTTTCTCCAAGACCTTGACCTTGCCATGTAGCTTAATCAGATCTACAAAACACAGCAAGTGGTGGAATTATAGTGCTAAATTTAGAAGAGTGGGCTTTTCTGTTGACTGTATTGCGATGCATACCCGATGAAGATGTACCTTCTGCAACCACAGTTTGTCCATGAGAGCCTGCAAAGAAATATTATGCACTAAGGAATAGGCATACAACCTGACAACAGGTAGCAGCCTGTTGACAAATACTATGGGTCACACTGCTAGCCCTGCTGTTTGTGACATGATGTCACTGACAAATGGCACCCAAAGTAAGGGCTACAATAAGACAACCAACAGGCACCCCAATTTTGCAGTCTATGTGCCACCAAGCTAACAAGACAGGCTGACAGGCGACAACATGTCATTTCTGGTGCTAGCGCTGCTTAATTTGCAACAATGTCAGCAACACCTTAAGCCATAGCAGAGGCTGAGAGGCTGCAAAGCTCATGTTCAGTTGCGACACTCACTTGCTGCTGAGCTTGCATCAGAATCAGCAGCCAGAACCCAAGCCAAAGGCATGCTGCAACCTTAGATACCATGCCACAGTCAAGCCAAACATGCAGCAAAAGTCAAAAGCACAACCTTGATCTGCAGATATATTAAAGACTGCATTGGCTAGCTTCGAGTGCCACATAGGGCAAGCTGAGGACATAAAGAAGTCAACAGCAAAAACCTCAGGCAGTAGAACAGACGCTACTTGAACATGCTCAAAAGCTTTGTGAGAGTGCATGCGAGCTGAGTAATTCAACCTCAGACCACAAAAGATTGACAGCATAAAGCTGAAGTGCACCTCTTGAAGCCATGTCCTCAAGACCAGCAGAAAATACAGAAATGAAAGGGAGTGCATCCTTTGAAAGACTGGTGTAAGGCAACGAAGGAATCACCTGTGTCTCTAGCTGCTGCAATAATCAGTCCAGCTGCACCCTTGGGAATGCCCAAATCCTCAAGGTCTTTACGTTCAGCGGCTGTGAGCTCTGCCTGACAGGTGAATTGGCCTCGATAAATGACGTCGGCAAAGTTCGAATATGCGCTATTGACGCCACTCAGAAACATTTTCAGTTCCTGTGAAGCCATTTAGAGTGAAACTGCATACAAACAGTATGTCACTCGGCTCTCAACATATCAGCTGTGCGTATGTGCAACAGGTTGGTATCACGTACTCCTGCTGACTTTGCTGAAACGCTTCGCCAACAAAAGCTGGCTGTGTCAGCAAGCGCTGCCAAAAGCGAGAAGCACTCGCGCTCCGGTGTTGCGATAGAGAGGGACGGGACAGCTCTTCACGCCTTTGCTTAGGCAGAGAGGTCAAGATCCTAAAGTGAACGGCGTGACAAAGCGCTTGGCTGCCTGCAAGTTTCACAGAAGGGCGCATGTTCCTGCTGCGGCACTGCAGCCAGGGTGGGCTTGTTTTGCATGTAATCAACAGCGCTTGTATTGGTCTGGAAAAGGTTTAGTTTATGCCCTAAAGCAAGAAAAACATGTGTGTGTGACTCAGCCATTGAGTCTTGACTCAGCCTTACTTACTTACAGCCCATCCCAAATACTCTCAGAACTCAGACTCTGAGTTCACCTCTATACTTTTCTAGAAAGTCTGTAAATAGGTAAACAGAGGCTACAGTACTGCACTAAGTACTACAGGGCTAAGGGCAGTTAGGGAAGGGCTGTAAGGTGTCAAAATAGGGCTGTAAGGTGTCAAAATAGGGCTGTTCCAGGAGTTGTTAAAACCCACTCCCCACAAAACCCCTGTTTTGGTAGGGTTTTGCACACACTCACAGGCCTTGATGACTCATAAACCATTACATAACACTGACATAAACAGGAATCTGGCAAAAGGTCAGTGGTCAGTTAGGTAAATATACATATGGAGCAAATTTCAGCGTGATCAGAGTGACCATGAACCTTTAAGGCACGAGCTCGAGCAAAGGATGCAGCAATCTCAATGTTTTCAAACAAACTGTTTCAGGCAGACGATGAACTAGCTGTTGACATGAGCGGATGCAGCAATCAAATATGGAAGTCAAACTTAAGTGCAGAAAGCTTGCTGATATGCCAACACAGCATGTGCGTCTCAGGACTAACACAGAAAAGGGAACTAGGTTGGCTATAAAATAGAAATCTCATAAGACCTATCATTTGCACAAAGCGCATGTACACAACTCACCATCAGCGCTGACCTACGACTGCTGGCAAGCCTCAATGCATGGCGCCTATTTCCAGTAGGGAAATACTACCCCGAAGCACTTTCACTCTTGAGCAGGCCTACAGGTCTGCTAGCCCTGCAGCAAACAATGATATCACAAAATTGCATGAATGTGGTAAAATCACCAAAACCCTGAATTAAGGCAAAAAATCAAAGCAGGTCAAACTCCAGCAGGGCGTCAGGTAAACTTCTGAACAGAAAGCATCTTGCTGATGAGACTGTGAGATCAATTTGAATGACGGCTTGCAAATAATAACGTACAGATATCTACCCTGAAGCTACTGCATTGTGATCAACACCAGCTGCCAATATTGCATTGATGCACGTGCCGCAACTTGACAGCACAAAAGGACAGCGCAAACAGCAGTTCTGAAGCCTGAAGACCACAATCTTTGAAGCGGCCATATTGCTGAAACCCACACTTCAGACATTAGACACTTCAGGAGACTGCCTTCATGATTTTGACCAGATCCTCAATCCTGAAGGGTTTGGCCAGCCAGCCGTCAAAGCCAGAGGCCAAGCACTGATCTCGCCGGTCCTCAAAGGCGTCTGCTGTGACAGCCACAACACGAACTTTGGAGTTGGGCCACAACTGTCGGATCTCTGTCACCATTTCCATACCTCCCTGCAGAACCACAGACACATCTTACCAGAAAACAGTGATGATCGACTTCTTATGCATAAAGGAAAGACTGTTGTATCAGTTGAAGTATCAGGATTTCAGTCACCAGTTCCATACCTCCCTGCGGAGCCACTCATACCGTTTATTTGTTGAAAAACTTGTTTATCTAGTCTAAAGTCCATTATCATACCTGCCTGCAGAGCCACACTTTTATCCCTGCCTGCAGAGCCACTGATACTGCTTACTTACTTATACAGCTCAGGATTCATTCAGTTTCAAAATTACTTGCGCAAGCCACATCCATAGCTCACGTGCTCTACAGCAATTGCACAGCAGCAACACAAGCCCAGAATGGCATTGCAGCTCGCATGCTCTGGCACACTTGCGTACAGCAGCATGCAATGGTCATTGGACAGATCCATCTATGCAGTAGTTCAGTTCCATGCAATGGCAGTTGAACTTATCATCTTGATTATACTCAAATCGAGGCTGCAGGTTGAAAGCTGGGTGACGTGCATACTGAGGGCATCTATAAATGTGTGGCCTCAGAACAGGCTGCAGGTTGAAAGCTGTGCGACGTGCATACTGAGTGTATCAATAAAAGTATGGCTGCAATACCAGGCTGCAGGTCAACAGTCTGGTTGATGTGCATGCTGAGCACGCTGAAGAAGATGCATGCAGGGAGAGTGGCATGTCTGCAGGGTTAAGTCAGCGTCACATAATGTGGCAATTGCAAAGAAGTACCTTGTGAGGCATATGCAGATCAGTGAGGATGACGTCAAAAGCATCAGCGCCGCCACGTCGATGCAGCTCATCCATGGCTTGCTGGCCATCCACCACAGTGGTCACCTCGCTGTAGCCTGTCCTCTTCAAGATGCCTAAAGCAACCTGCATGCCACTCACCAGCAAGTCAGAAAGCAGCAAAATTCTGGGTGTTGACTTGATTGTGCGAACATAGCAGTGATACCTTTGCTTGTCACATGCCTACCAGTAAGGGAACGCTTGGTGACAATGATTCAATTACGGTTTGAGACTTATTGTGGCGATTGTCTGGTTCAAAAGTGTCTGTTGGATCCTCTTGGATGATCTCAAGGACCAACAATGCAATTGTCTATGTGAATAAACCATGTCAGGATTACGATTTGGATTGAGCCTAATCTGCAACAGCCATCTTGGCAATTGATGCAGTGAGGAGCATTGGGCGCAAGACAGCCAGCAACAGACTAATGCACAGGTGGCCTTGGCAGTAGACAGCCATTGCAGAAGTAGCAGACAGCCGTTGCAGAACTAGAAGGCAGGTGTTGCAGAAGTAGTAGTAGACAGGTGTTGCAGAAGTAGTAGACGGAGTAGTGTGTCTACCTTCATGTTGATGAGGTTGTCCTCAGCCAGGAGCACCTTGAGATAGCGTCGTGACCCTTCAACCTCAGCGAGCTCGGAGTAACTGCCGTGACCTCGCAACTGCAAGCAAGGCAGAAGAGGTTCAGCACAGGGCGACAAAGGGTGTGCACATAGAGCTGAACTTGTATATGCTGCAGACGCAGCAGAAGCACAACCTAGGCTACCGGCAATTTTCAGTAAGCCACATGGAGACTGAGTAGGCACAGCAATCTGAGCAAGCCATTTGCGACGCAAATTGGATGGACGTGCATTGATTGAAGCATCATGTGTTGACTTGCACATGCACACAAATACATCTGGCAATGTGTTGCAGTTGTTGGGAACAGGCCAACACAGGGTGAAAGCGTGGTACAACCACCAGGTGATAGCATGGTACAAACACTGAGTAAGAACATGGTACGAACACCAGGTAATAATGTGATGCAACACCAGGTGACAGTGTGGTACAAAACCAGGTCTTCCCTAATTGCTCATGGACCTTGTGTTTGTGTGAGCTGTGTCAGGGTAGATAAAGCGTTCTGGCAGGCTGACCTTTGGGGCTCGATGAAGGCTGCTGTGCCGCCGCGACTGTAGAGCAAACTCAAAATCTGTCCCATGCGAGGAGGGACTGCTGACTGCACTGTTCCTGTGCGACAAATCTATCGGCGCCGGAAGTATATTTCCAGAAGCACTGGATGCATTTGACAGCCTCCCAGAGCTGACTGTAGAATCCCTCCTGCCTCCTGTCTGCAACTCTGGCTGAGCGTCTTGACTAATCCTGAGAGCTGCGGCAGAAGCTGGCACCTGGCTTGGGTTCAGATTCCCAAGTGAGCCAGCCGGCTGATTGGGAGCTGACTGGGTGTGCGGTCCAGCAGACAATGACTGAGCAGAAGCTGGGGCGGTAGCTGTGGTGGCAGAGGCGTGGTCATTTGGGGTCTGGAGGAGGGTGGGGTCTGAGGGATCAGGCTGTGTGGTGAGGACCTCCTCAAGGGCGAGTTTGAGACGGCCCTGCCTCACAGGGCGAGTGACAATGGCATACCTGAATGCAGCTCCACAATGTGATACACAACATCAGGGCAGCAAGAGAAGCTTCACTTACAAATGCAATTGCAAGAAACCAGGCAAGTGGTGATGGCAGACCTGCAAAATATCCCAAGTTGTCCAGCAGAGGTTCCAATGCCAGTATGACTAGTCAGCAGGCTAGGACTGGAACAACAGACACCTTCGCCGACACTGACAGACAAGCATGACAGCAGCCTGGTCTATTTAAACCATACTCTAAGCCAAATGATAACTGTTTTGAGTGGTCACAAACCTCATGCACCCTGTGCACCAAAAAGTATGCACCCTGAAATTGAGCAAAAGTCTGCAACCTTGGTGTCCAGTCAACAGTCAGTACTCACATGAGCTGCTTGCTGCCGATGGATCTGTTGCTCATCTTCTCTGCTGTGTCCTGAGACATCTGAGCACTGATTGGGTTAGAGCCCAGGGTGAGGCCGTTCATGCTGTCTGGATAGTACGCGCTGCCTTGGGAGTGCATGGGGCTGGCTAGGGCAGGGCCGTTTGTGTCCAGGGCATTCAGGTCATCGTCCTCAGGCTCGTTCTGCCCCGGCCAGCCTAGGAAAACAAGTGTGCTGGCTTCTGCTTCTACGCCCTATGACAGACACACATTGTCACGGACGCTAGCTTGTTTTTCGTTGGTTGTGTGTAACCTGGTGGTCGACCAGCATTGCGCTGTGGTGTTCTGCAAACAGCTAGGGCAGGGCATTTCTGCAGTCGACTAGGGCAGGGCATTTCTGCAGTCGACTAGGGCAGGGCATTTCTGCAGTCGACTAGGGCAGGGCATTCTGCACCTGGCTAGGGCTGAGCAGTTTGAATCTGGCTTGAAATGCAAAAAGATGTCTTGTTGTTGCTTTGCCCTGGCAAACTAGAAAGACCAGTGTACATGCCTTGCTTCCACTCTGATCTTTCACTCTGATCCCCTCACTACTCTGATATTGCAAAGCTGGAGCAGGGGAATACATTGGCCAGATAATACTGTAAACGATGCGACAGACGCACAAAGCTGTTCCACAGAGGGCTGTTCAAGTCTGGCAGACCAAACCTGTCATCCCCACAAAATGCACTTCCAATTTGGCAACAGAGCTACAATTTGACAGGATGGGATCTAAATCAAGACCATAGCTAGACCATAGATACCAGACGTGCGCTTGCGACTGCAGTGAACTCCACTGCAGTCGCAAGCACATGCATGACAATCAACCAAGGAAGCACAGCCAAAATGTTGTCACAGCAGGATGTGATCACAAACACGAGAAGAACACAAGTTTGAGGGCCTCAGTCCATTATGACCAAAAGCTACCTGGTGATAACCACTGCCACACCATATGTGACCTGGTTATGACCACTACCATACCACGTGTAACCCGATTACGACCACTACCACACCACATGTAACCTGATGATAATTACTACCACACCACATGTAACTTGATTGTACCCACTACCACACTGCATGTAACCTGACCATAACCACTATAGCCACTACCACAACACATGTAACCTGGTTATAACCAAAACCACACCACATGTAACCTGATCATAACCACTATAACCACTACCACACCACATGGAACCTGAATGTACCCGCTACCACAGTGCATCTCACCTGCATTAGAGCCAACACCAGTTGTGACAAGGCCATGTCCAAGATGACCACATCATATGGACCATCAGCATTGCACAGCTTGCCGTCCTGCACGTCTGTGCCTGAATGCTCCAGCGAAAGCTTGCCCTCTGCTCGCCTCTTGCATGCACCCAGAAAGTCTGAATGCCCGTCTGCAGCACATGCATATTGCTAACACAATGTCAGCACAATCACTGTAGAGAGAGAACAAAACCATTGATAAATCCTGAAGCAAAGCAAATTTTTTGGTTTCCCGAAAAAATGTGAACTATCATTTATTTATTTATTTTTCATAGGCAATGTGCAGCAGATTAAAATCAGAAATGTAGAGAATACGTGACCAGACTGACATGGGCTGCCCTGGCAGTGGGAAGAAGAATGGCCAGGCGTACAAATATGTGCACAAGCCTGACAGAAGGGTAGTGGGCAGGCAGACAGTCTGACAGACAGATGGGTGGGCAGACAGACAGTCTGACAAACAGACAGACAAACGGTCTGAGCATCGTCAGACTCAAGGACAGACGAAAACAAACACAGACAGACAAGCTGAGAAGAGCATGGAGACTTGTCAGAAACAGACAAAGCGAAAGCAGAAATCAGGATCTGCCGGATCAGAAATGGGACAAACAATGCAGCTCCATCTTCTCGCCTTGCAGAGTGAGCTTGTTGATGGCGTCTTCCTCATTCTTGACGGCACAGACTTGGAAACCCCACCGCCGCAGTGCCAGCACCAGCACCTGCCGTACCTGGCAGAACACAAAACCCTTGTCAGCCGTCGCATGACATTGCTCTGCTTGTCATTGCTGGTCGACCTTGCAATGTGCACTGCCACTGCACAAGCGCTACAGCCTCAAAAGCTTTGTCTGACTCACAAATCATGTCTAAGAAGGTGATGTGCCATCTTGCTGATACATGTCGGCCTGCAATAGGCAATGCAACAGAAAATACTTGCTGTGGAATGCTCACTACAAATTGAATGATGAGCATACACACTGTGTCACAGTTTGCATTTCCCAGCGTTCTTCACGCACCCAGGCACACATGCACAGGCACAGACAGACACAGACACGGACAGACACAGACACAGACAGGCAGGCACACATGCACAGCCACAGACAGACAGGCGGGCACACATGCACAGACACAGACAGACACAGACAGACACAAACACACACGAAAGCACTCCACTCACCATGTCACAGACTTCCACCAGAAGCACCTTCTTGCCCGCAAACAGCGCAAGCCCAGATTCCACAGTTGAGCCAGACTGCGAGCCACTCCCACGGTGCCATTCCATGCTGGATCGATTGCGATGAAGCGCCCTAGCGCCACCGCTCTTGGATGTGCCACCACTGCTGTTGCTAGATGTCGAGAAGCTGGAGGCATTACGGCTTGTGCCCATATCCTGCAGACCAAGCTCTGTAGTCATGAAATAGTTGTGCCATTGTGGTGGTGTATGTACAAGTATGTCTGCACAATCACTAGCAGCCCTGCTTGCCAGCCAGCCATGCACTCTGCCACTAGGAGTGCTACAAGGAAGCGCTCTGGACCAAGTGCCTGCTGAGTTGCCGGTGGTGCTACCACTGTATGAAGGGCACCTTGCAGGTGGCAGGACATGGTTCAATAATAATGTTAAAAGAACGCTTTGCAGGACATGGTTTCATGCCAACATACGTGTGAATGTGGTCTTGAAAAAGACATGCACATCTTTCGACTCTCAGTGTGTTATATATGCAAGCCCTGATCGATTGCCAGACTCTACCGACCCATTGGACCAAAATTTGGCAGAATACTATATTTGGGGTGTAGGGTGTATGGATTTAGAATTTCAACCCTAAACCCTAAATTTTACATTGGATGCAGACTTGGCAGCCTACCTTGTCAGCATTGCTGGCGCTGGGCGGCAGCATGGAGTTATGCCCCTTGGCTTGAAGCGTCCACCTGGAAGGGACAGCAGCCAGATGAGTCACAGAACACGCAAAGCCACAGAGCACTCAAATGTTGTCAGACAGCATCACCATGCATGGCACAACAACCATAAGCTCGACATCGACATAATCTAAGTAGCGGGCAATTTGAGGAGAAATCCAGAAAAAGGGTGCTGTACTCTTGCAAACATGTATACATCAGATTCTGCAGCAGCATGGAACCAAAAGTTGCGCCTTTACTGGCATGGAGACAAGGAATGCGCACAAACAGCCTTGATCAACAAAATGTTACTGAAACACATTGCACAGGCCACTTGCAGAAAAGCACATGCGAGGAGCATGCACGTCTGCAATGAAGCTGAATGGAGATGTGAGCCAAACATTGCCCTAGAGAAGTATACCTGAAGACACTGCCTTTGCCAAGACCACCTGACTCAACCCATATGTGACCACCCATAGCTTCCGTCAGCTTCTTACAGATAGCCAGCCCCAGGCCAGAACCCCCAAACCTTCTGGTTGGGGATGCATCAACCTGTATGACGTAAGCAGTCTGCTGAGCAATGTCCCTTGTAGGTTAGGACAGATCTCCTGCCATGAAACACACATGCAACAAGGTGCACAAACAAGCAAGGGTGCACACATGAGGCTGACTTGACCCAACCACTTTATTGACATCAAGAGCAAACATGCAAAGAACAGCACGACAGCTCTTGTGCAACAGCACATGTTCTGAGATTTTCAGGAGATTCCAGATTGAAAACTCCACCAGCCACTCACCTGAGCAAAGCACTGAAACAGATTCTTCATACTCTCATCACTAATGCCAATGCCAGAGTCCCTAACGCTGAAGTTCAGCGTATAGAAGCCTGTATCCTCGACATAACGACCACTGGTTGAGGCCATGCTGTTCTGCCTCCCACTGCAGTCGCCATCAGTGTTTCCATCAATCTTGTGCCTACGATGAGACTCACTGCATGCACGCTCCTCGGCTGCTTGCTCTGCAACAGACTCAAATCCCTCACCAAGTCCAGCTCGCCGCTGAGCTTCTGAGTGAGTTGCAGCTACAGCTTCTGGTGCAGCTCCCGAGCCAGCTTCCAATGCAGCTTCTGCTGCAGCTTCAGCGCTGGAGTCCGATGCAGCCCTAGGTGCAACTGACGCAGCGCTGACGTCCATGATTTGTTGCCTACCTGCTTTCGTAGTTGCAGGAGCAGCAGTCAGGAAGCTGCTGGCTGACGCTGTGCTTTGCTCACTTTGTGACATACTGTCAGAAGCTGGCGGCTGCTGCTGCTGCTGCTGCTGCTGCTGCTGTGAAGACGATGCACCTTCATACTGAAGCTGCTGTGGGGAGTTTAAGCAGGTTGTAGTAGATGATGGCGGGCAGGAGCAGTTCCCGCCATGATTGCAGCCAACATCAAAAGAGGCGGCAAGGGCCTCTGTACTGGCAGCATCCCCATGATCCCCATGGGGATTGGGGCCCTGCATCTGTTGGCGCATGTCAGAGAACTCTGTGTGCTGGGACAGGTTATCGGGCGTCAGAGGCCTGAAGGGCTCTAGGCGGGAAGTTTGAGTTTGAACATGCTGCACGCTGTCCTTTGAAAACGTGCTGAGAAGGGGCTCCTGCTGCGACTGAAGAGCATCACCAGGCTCCTGATGAGTAATTGGCATGGGAACATGACTGCTGCTCAGACCCTGCTGTGCACGCTGAGCCTGCTTTGCTGATGCATCCGAGCTGGACTCCTCACACCAGACTTCCAGTAGCACTTCACCTTTCTCTGTGAACTTGACTGCATTGTTGAGCACGTTGAGCAGCACCTGCTGCAGCCTTTGTGCGTCACAAGTCACAAGCTTGGGAACGTTGTCTGCCACGTTGTAAGCCACCTGCACATGTGAGCATTCGTCAGGACAACAGACGGCGATGTGAAAGGTGTGCAACGGTGCCTGCCGCCCAGGAGTTGTGTGTCAAAGCAGAGCATGTTTAATACAATAGAGCAGCAAACCATGCACAAACTGCTATTGCATTCACACATGCACATAGCAAATGACACAGAGGCGTTTCTGTGCAGCATGCAAGCACGCACAATCCCTTGCAACTTTAGAGACAATCAATCTGTAGATTACTGGAGCTGCCAATATGGCAAGCTTGCATGAACCAGTCACATACGCACAATCAAACATATTGTGCTTGAGCCTGGGGCCCATATATATATACCTGCAGGCTCCTTTCTGCAGCATGCAAGTCAGCAATCTCCATTGCAGCCTTAATAACTTTGTGCAAGTGAATCTTTGTTGGCATTAAAAAATATATGCTGCATGGGGTGTGACTTCACGCAGACGCACGGTCAAGGGCATGTATATGATGCTAGTATATAACAATATATGTATATGTACATATATATACCTGAAGCCGCTTCTGTGCAGCATGCAAGCCAGCAATCTCCATTGCCGCCTCAATAACAGTCTGCAAATGGAACTCTGTCGGCGCCAAAACCATTTTATCGGCCTCTATGCGGCTGAAGTCCAGGATGTCCGTGATGAGGGTGAGAAGCGTCTCTCCAGAGCAGCGAATTGTATTCATGAGATCCCACTGGGCAGGTGACAGTCTTGTCTCTGCATCAAAGGAAAGGCGTCCAAAATTATCTGCACAGTCTGAAAGTTTTTGTGTGTCTTTGGAGCGTTTGTATAATCTGATGGCTGGGCATTTTCGTGTTGCTAAACAGCTGCAGATGTCGTTGCCAGCTCGGCTGTGATCTGATGTGTGTCTTTTAAGTTCTTTTTTTGACGCTACTTTCTCACAGAGTGGCTCAGGACTGTACGTAATTGACCCCAGGGGGAAGACACATGTCTCAACACATGAATGAACACTACTAAGTGTGTTATTTGCCAGGAAGGGTTTGACTGGTTGTTACAGATGCCCAATTCAAGCAGTGTGCCTACGATGAGCTTTGCCATAAACTCTTCATCTACAGCATGACCTCAGATCTGACTGCATGCTTGCAATGAAGCTCTTAGGTGCAGCTTTACAGCAACTGATCATATTGTAACAAAACACATTCAGCTGCTTTCAGATTGTGTTGACCCTAGCAGGGCAAGCCCTTTGCAGAAAATATGTTGTGTCCATCTGCAACATGCGTGGTCACAGAAAATTGTACCCAACATTACATGAACCTCAGGTGAAGAAGAGCAACAGGACTGACTGCAGCTGACCAGAAACAGTGCAAATCAAGCCAGCATGATGGCTGACAGAAGAGAGAAAAGTATGGAATTAAACAACAGAAGAGTCAGTCAAGGGCCGACCTGCTAGCAGCTGGCCGACAGCAATCATGCCATTCAGGGGTGTTCTGATCTCATGACTCATGCGCGCCAGGAACTGACTCTTGACTTCCGTGGCAGCTGCTGCCTGATGATCAGAAAGCATACAGTAAATTACTGAAGACACTGTCCAGACAGAGGTGTAACACATACGGTGATAATGCCTTGTGGACATATGTATTGCGGGTGTTGATGTAAGCTTGCACACTGCAATCACAATTCATAGCTCAGTAGCTGTGAGGAGCAGTGTTTCACCATACTGCAAAGCATCAATGCACACACAGTCTCAACGTTGAGCAGAGGTAAGAGCATGATTATAACACGTACAGGTAAGTGCTTGGAAGCGCTTGGTGTGAACCATCAAAGCATGCCAATGCCTGGTCACAAGAGGCAATGTGCGTGTTGCGTCACTTGCCTGAGCAGCTTCATGCTTAGCTGCCAGCTCAGCCTTCTTGTGATTCACCAGATCACTGATGTCTGACTGGATGCCCACAAAGTGCGTCACGTGGCCCCTGCTGTCATAGATGGGAGTGATGGATAGATAGTTGATGAAGGGGTCCCCATTCTTCTTGTAATTCAACAGCTGTACTACGCTAGGCTTGCCTGCACAGCAAACATGCAGAGAATTTTCCTTGCAGAATTGTTCAGGGCAGCACAGCGATACAATGCTTTCCCACACAAGGCTCACACAAAGTACAACACATGCAATATATAACCCTAAATCCCCATCTGCCATTACACATGATGAACAGTGATACATTGTTGCTGCCATGCTTATGATGCTTGTGACAGCTGGAATTGAGTGTGAGTACAACTGGCTGCCTGTCTGATCCTTGAAAGTGCTATGACCACATGACAGTAAAGCAACAGAGGAAGCTTGTGCAGACGCTGTCATGGAGCTCACCTTCTTGAGCAGCACCTCTCATATTTTGAATCTCCTCCTCATCTGTCCCAGGGCCTTGCAGGAACCTGCAGAAGCATCACAATAGCATGAGGCTTGGGCCCTTGCAACATTTTACAGAAATTTACAGAAAACCGAGGCCTGGGCCTTTGTAGAAACCAGTAGAAGCGCAATAGAAACATGAGAAACGGGACAGACAGAGATCAGAGAACAAAACTCTGAAACACCATGGATGAGGGTATACATGATGTGCCCCTTAGCAGAGCTAAGTATGGGACATGATCTTTGAAAATGAGGTAGATCCGAGGCAGGGCTGCTCTAGGTCGACCTCTTGTGAACAGCTCAAATGGATGTGGCTGTTGGTTATTGAAAGGTCACTGATTGCAGTATAAGTTTTGAGACAGCACAAAAATGTATGGTCAACAGCTTTGAGGTCAGCAAGGTTCTTGATGCACAAGGCAAGCACCCCTATTGCTGGAACAGCACATGAAAGGTGCAAGCTAGGAATACCAATAAACATATGGCAGAAGACTTTGCTGACATCTTTTTTTGGCAGGCTGTACTTGGCATGTGGACAAGCAAGTGTGGACAATTGTGGCAAATTGCAATGGTGACTGAGCTGCAATATTACATTGCAGGAAACAGAAGGACAGCAGCCTTGCCTGCAGTTCTTGCCAAGGGCCTCTTCTCTGCTGTACCCTGTGATCTTGCTGAATGCATCGTTGGCAAAGATCAACGGATGGTCTGGTAAGCTACAGTCAGCAATGGTGATGCCCTCCTTGACCGCATTGATTGCTCTGTCTTTCAGCACCAAAAGCTCGAATGCTTGCTTGCTGATTGTGACAGTGTTGGACGCCTCACCGAGCACCGGCTGTGCTTGCTCAATGAACCGGCGAGCCTTGCTCTCAGCTTCTGACATTGGCTGCTGCCGTATTGCCAGAGATGATGACTGAAGCTGAGCTTGCTCTTTCAAATACGCGCCACTCACAGCATGCAAAGCGTTGCTGACTGCTTTGTCCATGCTGGCACGCCTCTGCGTCATCATGGCAGGTCCAGCAGGGGCAGAGCAAACCCTGTGTATGTCATCAGGGCTGTCTGACTGCGAAGAGGAAGGTTTGCCATCGATCGACTGGGCTCTTGGGCGTAGTTGTGGATGCAGCTCATGATCTAGTTGCTTACTGGCAGCCTGCTTTGCTAGCAGTTCTGACAGTGACTGCTGGGCTACAGTAGCTGTAGAGCTGGAAGACTGATGCTTAGTGTGTTGGAGCGTCAGAGATCTGAGGTGCGCAAGCTCCTGCTCCAGCAGGTGGGACCGTCTTGTCTCCTTCTCTAGCTGCTGCTGGACTTCTGACAGTTTCTCCTGAAGCTGCTGTATGTGCGCAGCCTGCAGAGCGATTGAGTACTCAAGACTGTGTAGGAACACACTGACTAGTAAGTATTGTCACCACAACACAGCTGCAGCGAGATCGGCGAGGATGTGCATGGGCAACCCAACCTGCGGGCTGAAGCTGTAGCCTAGCGTCTTTCTGAGATTAAGTTGCGCCCGCAGCTCATCGGAAGACCTGTGCGGCAAACTGGCCCCACGACTTTCGATATTCATGCTGACCTAACCGAGGCAGAACCGGTCAGAGACTGAGTCCATCAGATGGCAACACTGCGGTCGATTTATTGCTTGATGTCTTGTCATTGCCAGAGGCGATATTTCTGTTGAAAGCTATCGGCACCACGACGATCACACTCAGCCACAAGAGTCATGACGACACGTGGATTTCGTCACGCGGATGATCTCACGCGGAGAATCCAAAGGAAGGATTGATGGAATGTCAGGCACGCTCCCGGATCTCAGATACACGTTCCCAAGGATGCACTGATCTGCAGAGCCTGATTTCATGCCTGGAATCCAGGCATGATCCAGGCCCTGGATCATGGAGATATTGTGGCACAGTATGCAATCATGCAGGGTTGTGTTAGGCTGCGCGATGCATTGAATTGCATCTCAGAGGCTGTGTATTTACAGTTATGGTAAGTATACGCAGAACCGCTGACATGCTGAGCAATACTCGTAGCGTCTGTTGCTGACTGATAGGTCAAGGCTGACAGTTTTGACAGCCGGCCACGAGCGCAAGCACAACGCATGTAGAGTTAAGATTGGAAGTTGTGTTAGGGGTTATATATACCTACCCTAGAGTGAATGTAAGGCACGTTGCATAGGGACCAGCGAGTCCACAGATGCAGAGTGCATATCAAAGAAGTAGCCACAGCAATGCCACTGGATGCGTGCATTCACAATTGAGAGCCTTTGTTACAGTTTTCTAGTATGCATGGGAGTCTGCGGCGATACATACGTCTGGATGGCACTGAACATTGTGGTGCAACACAGGCAAGTCATAGCAAAACATTGACAAACTACACTTTTGGCTAAGTCACAACAGAAGACTGGCAGAGTGCACATTTAGCCAAATACAGACAAGGCACTACGTATATACCTCAGTACAATATTTGTGGACACTCCAAAGAGCAGTGTCGTTCCAAAATAACATAGAGTACAGTCACGCAGAAGCTTGATTCAATTTTCATTTGATCACAGGCATGAGTCTCCAAAAAGAGGTAAAGGCGCCACACTGTAAGATGTTGTCTACTAGGTTCGATGCTTGTGTACACTCTGTATTACTAGCTGCCATAATGTATTGCAGGCTTTGAGGCTGGTCCGAAACCAGATCTGGGAACAGTCCAGTAAGGCCTTTTCATGCTGCAGTGCCTTCCTTTCATCCCTAGGAAGGCCGTATCAGAGCTGATAGGCAACCCCAGTCAACAGCTGGCCTTTCATGCCTTGATTACATGGGTGTACATGGGTAGGGCCCCTCAGAATTGCCTTTGTTATGGAGATTGGCTTATTCTTCAATGGCCCGAGTGGTGTGCAACTTGGGACTTTCAGGCCTGGTGCGTGTCAGCAGATGACTTGGCAATGCAGCTCTGTTAGGACCAGCATCAGTGGATTTGTACACATATAACTCCTTTGCCATGACTCTGAGCTTGAGCTCGTAGTCTGAAGGCCAGTGGTCTGGAATGTAGCGCAGGATACCTGCAGAGCATGCAATACAGTCAGTGTATATGTAACTGTAATAAGCATGCAATACAGTTCACTGTATACGTAACTGTAGCAATCACGCTTGGTCAAAAGGACTGCCACAGATGCACTATGGTAAATAATTGCATCTGCATCTACATGGTTCCTGTCCTTATGGGTGCAATACTGCAACTGGATCTA
>JAABUW010005090.1_pt1 | contig 17379 bp, 2 predicted proteins | sample 5560081 | NCBI WGS metagenome assembly JAABUW01 (sample SAMN10711882, study PRJNA513363) | rock metagenome | isolation source: Antarctica rocks | place: Antarctica: Victoria Land, Knobhead sud | reverse complement strand
AATTTAAATCTATTGCGCAAAATAAGATAAATTAAAGCAAATTTTATACAATTTAATTTAATTTATTTGCAAGTTATATTAGAATATAATAGTTAAATTAATTGTTAAGTCGAATTTGTTTTTAACTTTTAGAATTAATTTAATCTATCAATCTAAATCCTAGAAATTAACTCGAAATTCGATTCGATTTCTATTATTTTAGAATCGAATTAACTTAATTTAACTCGATTTTCGATTTTAATATTAGAAATCGAATTTAATTGTTAAGAAATTGTTAAGAATATTAAGAATACTAAAAATAGTATAAATTAGTTTTAAATTTAGATTTTTTATTAATTACTAAGTAATGCATAGTAGTAATATATTTATAAAAAGAAATTTCTAATAAATTTGTTAATTAATTTAAATAGATAAACTATTTCTATTAAATTATTGATTAATTGCTACTAAAAATAATAAAATATACTAAAAATAATAGTTTTAACAATTTGAATCGATTTTTCGAATTAATTTTCGATTCTAAGTTTGCAACTCAACTTAAATAGTCGATTTTAATATTAGAAATTAAATTAACTTTTCGGTTCTAAATTTAGAAATTAGTTTAACTCGATTTAGATTAAGTACTTAATTTAAACTTAATAATTTGATTTAATACAATTAATTTATTAATAGTATATTATCTAAGCAATTAATTATTAAAAATTAAATCTAGATAGTAAGTTAAACAAATTAAATATATATAAATTTTTAGCAATTTTTCTATTTATTGTTCTTCTATAATATTGTAGCCAGGTGACCAGATAATATTAGGCTATGGACTTGGAAATATTTGTCACCAGTACTAGCAATCTACCTACAATATATATGCGATCTCTTCCACTTAGATCTTAGAATCTTAGCTACTCAATATACTATTAGATTGTATAGTGCAATTTATGTATGTATCGCAATAAGTCTCTGTTGTTATAGTTGTCTACTAATCGGAATCCTGTTCCTATCTCGTTACAATATTAAAATATATATATAATTAGTAATAATAAATTTCGATCTAATAATTTAAAAAGATATATTAATTTATACTTATATATCTTTTTAAACTTTCGAGTTATTTTAAAAAATTTAAAAGATTTTAATATTTTTAAGTTTTAAGATTAATAATTTAATATTTTTAAATATTAGTTTCTTTTTTTGTTTTTGTTTTAATAAATAAATTAAATATACTTAAATCTATTAAAAGATTTATTTTGTAAAAAAATCGAATTTTTAATCTTTAGTAATTAATAATTTTGCAATATTATTTATAATATATCTGATCTTTAATTAAACTTGTTAAAAACTAATAATTTTTCTAGTTTAATCTCTATTATATATAATTAGTACAATTACGTAATTGTGTTATATAACTCTTCTATATATAGTTTAATTATCTAGTCTTAGCAATTTATACACTTCTATATATTATTATTGTCTATTATAGCTTTCTTAAGTAAGACTATAAATCTTAGTTTAACAAATTATAAGCTCAAATTAGCGTATTAGTGCAATTGCGCAATAATAAAACTATATCGACAATTTTGGGATTTCTGCTTAGAAAGTATCTATTGCGAAAACTACTAATTTGACTATTAGCTAGTCTAGAGTTTATTTAGCAGCAAAAGTCTTAACGCTTGCTTGATAAAAATTCAATTTTAATATTTAAGATATATATAAATTCTTGCAATACTTTGCTTATATCTCTATTTATTACTTATCTATATTATAGTAATTTGTATAATATACTCGAACAATTTGTAAGATTTCTTTGCGCGAGTTATATATCGATAAGAATATCTTTATAATAACTATAAATTGCGCTTGTAAACTGTGTTTGTAGATTGTATCTATAGATTGCGCTTGTAAGTTATATTTGTGTTGTAGAATTTAACAACATACAAGATTAAGTTTTAGCAAAACACGTATTAATTACGCGTCTACAAATTCTACAAATTGTAGCTTAATACTGCGCTTAATTATATAGAGCAAATATATTAATATATTAGCTAATTTAACTATTAGCTACTAATAGTACTATTAATAAGAGTTCTAGAATTACTAATAAATACTATACTTTGCGAAGAAACAAATATTGCAATTTTTTTTTGCAACAATCTTAACTTAATTACAATTCTTAGTATAAGAATAAACAACAATAAGAAATATATTATTTAGATATACGTCTACGTATTTTGCGAAATTGTAATAACAAATAAGTTTAACTTAATTACAAATTTTATTAAGAGAACAAACAACAATAAATAAAGATTAAAATTTATATAATTAATACTTTAAAGAAAGTAATTATATAAATTAATAATTTAAGACAAGTTTGCAAAGACAAAGCAAACAAATATATACAAAAGCGACAACTTAATACGCAAGAACTTTAACAAATATACAAGTTTATAAAGAGACAAATATCTTTAAATATTTCGATTATTATTATTTAGTTTAATACTACAATTATCTTTTAACTTCTTAATTGCTGCACAATTTAATTAGAATAATTGTCTAAATAATATCTTAATTACTATATAGTCGGAGCACGAAAGTTGTCTATATAATTTTTTATCTTTTATCTATATATTTAGTTTTATCTAATCTATATTAAAATTAAAGAGCTTAAGAATACTACACAAATATATAGATATATAAAGATAAAACGCAACGTTAAAATAATTTACTTAAGCTATCTATTATTAATTTTATTGTTATTTTACTTTATAAATATATAAAACGCATTTTATTTGCAATTAATATATTAAATTAATTATTTTTCTTAAAATTTAAGTAGCAATATATACTAAAATTACAAAGAAGCAATTAATATTAATTTGTCGAAATATTTATTTAATATAGTAATATATAGTTTAGATTAATTCAAATCTAGTCTAGATTAATCTAGATTCTTATTATTTATTTATTTTACTTTAAGAGAGCTTTGTTAATTGTATTAGTTTTTTTTTAACTACTAGTTTTAGAAGCTTGCAAACAACTTTGTTAAATACTTTTTAATCTTTTATTGTTTTTTTCTCGATACTATCTTTACAATTTATTGAATAAACTCTTCGATAATTAAATTACTTATTGTTTATTGTTTATATTGTAATAACAAAAAAAAATTAGATCGAATAACTAGAAATTTCAAAACAACAAATTGTTCTAACTACAAAGATCTAAATTGTTGTAACAAATCTAAAGATTATATATATATAATATATATTTTTTGTATATTGTCTATTAATAATAGTTTGAATTTTTCTAGTATTAAAATATCAAAGATAGACTGATCGTTCGGGTCGGTTTTTCCCCGAAATCTATAACCCGACCCGAAAGTTATACCTAATTAGACCAAGTTTTAACCTAATATAGTTAGTATTTTCATAATTTATGCAATTCGGTTCTAACTGTTAGAATCGAACGATCAGTCTAATCAAAGATATCAGATCTATTAATTATAGAGTTGCAATTCTATAAAAAGATTTATTAATTATTTAAATAATTGCAATAGCAAAAAATTATAAAGACTAAAATTATTTTATATATCGAGAACAATATATAGATACTTACAAAATTGTTATACAATAGAAAAATAATTATCGATTAATAAATATTTAAAATTAAATATAATTTTAATAGCAATATTCTTAAATATAAAATACAATAAATAATTTACAACTATAAGTAGATTGCTAAAATAGATTTTATCTTTATTTAGATAAATATAATAAAACTAGCGTTCTTTAGAATTCTATTTGTATTAATAGAAGCTTGTAGTCTCTATATCTATTAAATAGATATAATTATTGCTTTTTTTTATAATTTTTTGAACAAAGCTATCTATATAAATTAGATTGACAACTTTATTAAGAATTCTACTTTAATATACAAATTACAAAAAACTTTTTACAATTTTCGATAATTATTGCAAATCTAATATAAAGTTATTTAGAATTTTCTTAAAAGTCTAAAATTTATATTTACTATTATTGATTTTTCTATTTTTGTATTAAAGAATTAGAGTATATATTTATATATCTATATTAATAATATATTACTAATCGACTTTAAAGAAATTAATCTAAAGTCGATAAAAAATTGTTTTAAAATACGTTTTAAAATAAGTAATCTAAACTCTATTTTGCATTATTCAAGCATATTAATTATATGTTCAAACAATAGAATTAATTCTAATTAGATAATTTATTTGCAAACAATATTAGATTGTTTTAAAATATTAGATTTGTTAATCTCTATAAATTTAGAATTTTCTAATATAACTATATCTTCAAATAAGTTCTATAAAATTAATATCGATATTATCTATTAATATATATTAGTAATAGAATTATTAATATATACTATAACAATAATACAATCGAATTTGAAATTTGCTTTATTAGTATTTTTTCGTTATTAGTTTAATTCAAATTCTATATATATTTATACAACTATTTGTGTTCTAAGATATATTAAAGAAATACTATATTATAGTATCTACTACTGTAACGAGATAGGGATAGAATCCTAATTAGTAGACAACTATAACAACAGAGACTTATCGCGATGTATGCATAAATCGCACTATACAATCTAATAGTATATTGAGTAGCTAAGATTCTAAGATCTAAGTAGAAGAAGTCGCATATATATTGTAGATAGATCGCTAATACTAATAGCAAATATTCTCAAGTCTATAATTTGATATTATTTAATTATTCGACTATATACAATCTTCTCTTTTTTAGTGGTCGTCTCTTAATTACTAAATTAAAAAACTTTTGTTTTTGTTCGTGCAAAAGTTGTAATAAGAAAAAAAAAATGCTCTTATTTTTTTAAGATTGTTAGACTAGATTTCTTGTTTCTTTTGTTACTCAAATCGATTGCGTAAAAAACGTAATAAATTAGTTCGCATCAAGCTTTTTTTAGAGTCGAAAAAATTATTTGATCGAAACTAAGTACTTAATAAAGTCGATTATTGTAAGTCTTGTCTACTCTTTAAAAACAATAACAATAGTAGTAAGCTTTTTTGACGTAAATTTGAAAAATTTGTCTAAGAAAAAAATAACAATAATAGAGTAAGTTGTTGCTATTATGCTTGCGTTAAACTTTTTAAAACAAAAAATAAATATATAGTTTTAGAAATTATTTCTAGTCTTAAAATACTTAATTTAGATTGCTAATTTAATTCTAATTTATAACATTTCTTCTTAATTTCGAATCAAAATAGCAAAATTTTCTCTTCTTTGTTAAAACAAACAATTGGAGACTCAAATCCCATTATCTCTCTGTAGTTAGTCAAATAAGAATCTAAATTGTTTTGAATATTAGATTAATAGAAATCAAGTGCTTCAAAGTCCTTAGACGTTATAAATTGCATCTACAAATATAAATCAAATACTTTACTCTATTTTTTGAATCTTTCTTTATACTAATTTTACGTAACGTATCGCACGTTCTCGAGTTTGCTTTATTAAACAATTGAATTTCTTTGTATCTTCGAACAATATTCTTAACTTCTTTATTACTCTCGTCGAGTTTTAGAACGCATATTCTATAATAGTATTTTCAATGTTAAATATAGAAGAAAAGTCGATAGCAACTTTGAAACAATAAGATATGCTAATTAAAAATAAATTTAACAAAGTTAAGTTTCGATAAGTTGCAACAATGTTGCTTCTTGTATCTATTCAAGAATTCTCTAAAGTTTCTTTATCTTTCAATAGAATTACGTAGACAAAAAACATTTCAATTTTTGTATTAATTTCGATTTCTAGCTTGCAATAAGAGATTTGAAATCGCGCAATTCGTATATCTTTAGATTAACAAGACACACTCGCTTAACGCAATTTCTATTCTAGCAAATCCTTTTTTGTTAATTTAGTTTCTAGTATTTCTTTATTTTGCTATTCTCTTCTTATTGCTCTTTGCAATTATATGTCGATCTAAATATAAAAACTATTTAGCAAATACTTTTCGCAAAACAAATTATTTTATATAGCAAAAAAAACAATCGATTGCAATTGCTAAGACTCTTAATAAATATTTTAATTTACATTGAGATCGAAGTAATATTTCGATATTCAATTTTTATACTTTTTAAAAACTAACAAATGCGATATTGTTAACAATCTATACTTGTAATTGTCTCGTAAAAGCACGTACATTATATAAGAATCTAAATCTATTTGTATTATTGTTTGCAACATAGAGAACAAACAATTAAGAAGTTACTTTTCTTGTCGATTATTGTTTCTTTGCTAATAATATAATATTATTTGCAATTCGCTTTGAAGCTATAGTTATATCTAATACTTTGAGTTAGCAATTAGATAAACGAATCAATTTTGACAAACAATTATTTTATGTTGATTCTATTTCGCTAGATCAATATTGTTTATTACTCGAAATTAAATATTAGTTTATTGAAAATCGTTAAATAAGAAGATTAGTTCTTCTCTTTTATAAACGTATTGTCTCAAGAAATCTTCGAAGACAAACAAACAAACATTAAGTTTAAAATTCAATCTATTTTGTCTTACAAACGCTAAAAAATTGTTTTGTTTTTTGTAATACTAAATTACTTGTCTTTTAATTTAATTATTCGAGACTTAATTTATTTTTAATAGAAATTCTAGCTTTCTTCAATAAGCTATGTAGACAATCGATTTTAATATAATTGTAACTAGATTTTCTTTTTGCTTCTTTGTCAATATAGCTAGTTCGATTAGTTGAAAGACTTTAATCGATATTGTTGAACAATAGTTGATTTAATATTGCAAGTCTATATTTACTTTTATATATAAATAGTTCTTTGTATCGTTTTTCTTGTTTGTCGAAATAAAGATAGCTATTGTCTTTGAAAAAATTCTTGCAATTTTAGTAATTAAAGTACGTAATCTTGTTGTACTAATAGTTTCAAATAATCTAAGATTTAAAGAAGATAATCTTAATATCGAATTTTACAATTGTAATAACAAAGAAGAAGTTTTTTCAAAAAACTTTGATTTCTTGTCTTCTCTTTTTTTGTTTTGTCTCTTGTAAGTCTTGTTATTTTTAAACTTCGATTTTGATTTTAACTATAAAACTAATAGTTTAGATTCTTTTTATTTGTTGTCTTAAGTTTGTGCTCTCTTTGTATCTTTTGTAGAAAAAAACAAAATTGTTTAAACTTTTGTTTGACAAATCTTCTTTAGCTTCGCGTTTGAAATTCTTATCAAACTATACTCTTAAGAATAATCTTTTATTTCAATTTTCAAAAGCTCTTGTTCGATAGACACTATTATATTTTTGAACTTTTCGACATTTATTTTGTTGTAGTTGTCGATTATATAATTAGCAATGCGTTTCGATTCTATAGTGCGAGATTTAAGTCGATTGCACACAATTCGATTTAATTCTTTTAAAATTCTTTGCAAATTCTAACGCTTCTTTGCTATTTGCAATATTGCTTCAATAATTAACTAATCTATATTTCTAGACAATATATTTGCAATCTTTGATAGCTATAGTCTACGAAGTTAAATTCGATTATTTTGAATTTGTAGTTTTTTGTTTTAATTAATCTCTTGTATTGCGTTTTTCAATTTTTGTTATAATAGATTATCTATTAGTACTTGAACGTCTCTATTAATTGTTTGCCATAAATCTCGCGTTTAATTCTCGATTATTTTTAAGATATCTAGAATTGTATTTCGAAGATTTTTCAAATATTCTCTTCTCTTATTGTTAGTAGTTTTATTATATCAAAGTAGAATATTAACTACTTAAGTATAGACGCAATTCTTAATAGTTAAATTGTTTTTTATAGATCAAATAATTGTCTTTTGTAGTTCGATTTAAGTTTAAGTTTAAAAAGTTTGACGCTACAACGTTTGTAATTGCTAAGATAGTGCTTGCTAATTTTGTGCTTAAGATAATTTAATCAAAAGAGTTAATCTTTGATTACAAAAAGAATACGTAGACGTTGTCGAAGCTTAATTTGTGTCTTATTTAGCAAATACAAGTTGTCGCTTTTTACGAGATCTTTTTGTTAACATAATTGATAATTCTTGTTCTTAATCTTAATTTTTTGATAAAGATTAAGAAGTTTCTCTTGCAAAAGATTGTTTACGTTCAATATTTTGTAATTGTTGTTCTAAATTTGCTATAACACAAGCTCGATAAAGAAAGATTTATGCAAAAATAATAGATCGAAAAAGAGAATTTTGTAGACAAAGATTTAGATTATTAAGTTGCTATATTTTAATAAATAGAGCAATAACTTGTTTTAAATATTTAACAAATATAGAGCTTTAGATGTAGAGAATTTTTACTTATAGATTTAATTGTTGTTTGCAACATTTATATTATTAGTTACGCAAAGAGATTGTATTAATATTTATTTGTATATTAACTTGCAAACAAATATAAAGCTAATATAACTAATATATAATTTCGCTATCTTTATTGTTAAGAAATACTGCGTAAAAGATAATTGAAACACGTTCTCTATAATTTAAAAAAATTCTTAAAATTCTAGAACTTCGAGTTAAAGTTTGTTATTGATACTTTTAGATCGCTTTCTAATTGTTAATTTTAATTAATTAGAGTAGACAAATAGACACTAGTATTGCTTGTCTATTTCTAATTGATCAAAATTGTTAGTATTTCGACTTTTCGATTTTCTTATCTTTTTATTTGTTCTTTTTGAGTGCTTGAAACTATAATGTCTTGTAAATTACTTTGCGTAATTAAATTTCTTTCTAATGCTTATAAATTAATAAGTTCTATATTGAAGTTTTTGCAAATAAAACAAGTATAAAGATCGCAACTTTTTTTTAAAAAAAAAATCTTACACTTCTATATAATTTAAATAATCGTAAAAAGATAGCAATAACATAATAATTGCAAACAATTTTTTGTTGCTTTGACTAAATTGATTCTTTGTCTTTCGCATAAAATTATCTTCTATTTTTTAATTTTTGTTTCTCGATTTCGCGAAGATCTAAAGATTTTGATTTCTCTTAACGTATCTCTTTAGTCGATTTTCTAAATAGATATTTTTGAATTTTGTGCTATTAACTTTTTTTAGAACATAAAAGTCTTTAATTCTATCTTTTTTTCTTATTTTAAAGAAATCTAATTATCGAAAAAATAGTTTTACGTTGTATCTTTTATTAAACTTAATATTATATAATAAAATTAAGTCTTTAGTTTAAAATAAATGCGTTAGCAACTAATAGTTATTATTAAAGAGATTTTTGTTTGTTTCTTTAAGACAATAAAAATGCAAAGTTGCTTTCTAAATATTCTTATTTTTTCTTTTTAGTTGTTTTGCTCGCAACGTTAGTAGATCTATTGTTAAGCAAGCTTTTTCTTAGTTTATAATATGTTAGATTAAATACTCTATCTCGATTAACAATATAGCTTTGTATTTGAACTCAAAACAAAACAACATCTTTTCGATAAATTTTCGAATTGTTGTTCTATTTGCTTACAAGATTGCGTACAAATGTCGTAATCAATTTGTAGAGACTTTCTTTGTTAGTTTGAACAAAATATCAACAATAAATTTGTGTTTTTTTTCTATTATTTTATTTGCTTGTAAATAATAAGTCGGCGTTGTTACTTTTTTAACGTTATATCTTTTTAGAAATTTAGTTGTTATATTGACTTTGTTTTCGAATTTGTTGTCTATAACTATCTTCTTGATATATTTATATTAATAGAAAATGTTCTTTTATAGAAACTTTACTATAGTAGATACTTTAAAATTTGGAATTGTTTTAACTTTTATCTATTTTGTCAAATTATTTTGAGCAACTATTAGATCTACTTTGACAAATATTTTTGCAATTAACATATAAATATAGTCTACAACAATCTTTTTTTACAAGTCGAAAATATAAATCGAATATATAATCTTCTCTTGTTTGTTAGAAAGTTTTCGCTAATATTTATTATAGCTTGCGACATATTTTTTGCAAAAATTAAATAAATTTCGTTATTAATATTGATTTGCAACGCGTCAATAGATACTCTCTCTTTCTTTATAACTACTTTTGTTATACAAGCTTTTTACAATTCGATTTTTGTCTTTCGTTTAATTTACTACTCTACGTAGAGATATATTCTTGTTTGTTTTTCGAAACAAATGCTTTTCTTTTATCAAAAAATAAAGAGTATAGTTCTTGAACTTGCGAAAATTCTTTTGATTTATATTTGATCTTTGTAGCAAAATTAGATATCGAGCGATTTATTCGAATTTATCGAAATATTTGTTTTCGAAAATGTTTTTATTCTTTTTTAACATTGTTATTTGTGTAAGACAAACGCAAACATAGTTTAATTAACTATCGATAAAATTATTAAACTTTTTCTTATTAATTTTGTCGACATTGTTAAACAATTCTTTTAATTTTTTTGAAAGTTTGTTAGTTGTTATATACTTTTAATCAAATATATATTGCACATTAAAGTCGAAAAGACAAATTTAAATTAATTAGCAAGTTATTAAAGCGTCAAACAAGTTTGTTGCAAAGCAATTAAGTTAAACTATTAAAATATTTGTATCGATCTTAATTGTAAATCGAACTCTATACAATTAGAATTGCACTTTCTTTAAGATCTTTATAAGCTCTCGATATTTTTGCTTTTCAATATTGTATTAAAATTCTTGTTCGCTTCAAAGTCTACTCTTATATCGTAAAGAATATTTTCTCTTTGTTATTATATTAATTTGTATTAATACAACTTTTTAACTCTTTAGACTAGAATCTACAACTAAAATAATTTTGTCAATCAAAATAGAATAGTTTAAAATACGCATTGTCGACGCATTTGTTAAAGCAATCTTTAGTTTGTTTATAGCGTCTTGCTGTTCGAAGTTTTAAACAAAGACATATTTTATCTTAAACAAACAATAGATTAACTCTACGACAATTACAAATTTCAACATTTAAATTCGATAATAGACGCATACTTCTATAAAGACTCTAACTTTAAAAATATTTTTGCACAATAATTACTTAACAATCTTGATAATCTTAATATTGTCAAAGAATTGTTTATTAAAATTATATACAAAATCGACAATTTTGATTTCTAACTTGCAGAATTAAGATTTTTTGCCAAATATAATGTATTTGGACAATTTTACATTTATTAATATTGCATCTAACTACTAAATATATTTCAGAACAAATAGTTTAATTTCTAAAACTATCTTTTTGTTGTCGTAATTCGATTTGAATTCTTTTATATCTATATTGTTTACAAATAGATAGCATTTGTTAAGAAGATTCTTAAGAATACGCATTACAATTTTTACAAATTGAGCAATCGAGTTAGTAGCATTCTACGATAGACAAGTTATTCTAAGTAATTTAAGAGAAATTATAAAGACAATAAGATTGCAACTCTTCGATGCAAAATTTATTTAATTGTACTCTAAAAAGAAATTAATCAATAATATAATTATTATTTTGACAAACTCTTTCGCAAACTCTTCGACATTAGAAGATATATTAGTATTTCGAACAATTATTTTATTTATCTTTATAGTTGTATTAATTATGCAGTACTTGTTCTTCTTCTTCTTACTTATTAAAAATCAAGAATTTCGATAGAAGTTATAACAATACTTTAGCAAATTTATTTAAAGACGTTTTTTTAACATCTTTATTACAATAGAATTCAATGTTCGAGAAATCGAAAATTCTAAAATTTACTATATTTTGTGCTTTATAGTGCGAATTTTCTAATTAGATACAATCTCTAATCTAATTTTGTCTATCTTAGCAAAGCTTTATGTTAAGACAATTTTACAATTAAAAAGCATTGTAATTAAGAGTTCTTGTTCTTGCAAAAAGAATTCGAACTTTATAATTAGCTTCTAAATATATTTCTTAGTAAAATAAGAGTTACGCTTAATATTTAAGAACTTAAATATTAAAAAGAATTCGTATTTTTTGTTAAGTTTCTTTCAAAAAAATTTGTAATTAATAACTCTAGTATTTCTTTTTAGTTTAGATATTTATCTAAAATAGAATTATCTAAATTGCTAATATTTATCGAATTTATTTTTTAAATCTTTTGTTTGTATATTGTATTTACTCGAACAAACAAACGCGACGCAATAAAAGATTAACAAAAAATATCGAATTTTCGAAATAATCGAATAGTAAAAGTCTCTTTTATAATATATAATCGAAAAGTTCGAATTATTGATAATTTTAAAGACGTTCGAAACATAGTATTAATTCGAATATTTGTTCGATTCTAATTAACTATATTGATAGACAAACAAACGCTAGTACTATTTGTTTGCTCTAATTAATTAGAATTTTGTTAATTCTTTTTTGCAATTCTATTTTGCGACGTCGTTACTCTAATAGTTTTTAATTTATTTTCGAAGATTCTTTGCAATTAGATTTGCGAAATCGAGCAATTGTATTAACTAAACAATTATCTAGAGATTTAAAGATTTCTTTGAGAAAACAACGTTCTTATTCTTGTTGCTAAAGTAATTAGCAAACATTTTCAAAATACTAATATACTTTGTTTTGTCTCTAAAATAAATTGTTAGTTTTAGAGAGCTATTGTTTATATTTACAAAGCTTATTTGGGCACTTTGTTGAAAAGATCGATCTAATAAAATTTTGTAATTGAATCGAGAAACAACAAAGATAGAAATATAAATTATTACTTTTTTAATTAATATTTTTGCATCTTCTATTATTTCTTCGAAACAAATACGTGCTTTCGTAACTTCTATCAATAAGATAGAAATATTTTGTCGAATAATTAAGTTAGCTGTGTTCGCAAGACTCTTGCTAATACAGTTAATTTTCGCACTACTATTAAATATCGTTTTGACTTTTATATTTTTTAACTACATTTACGCAATTGAACAAACGACAAAATATAGAGTTCTAAGAGATTTTACTCTTGCAACAATATTTTCAAAATAAACAATTTTGATAAATTTAGCGCTAATTGATTTTACAATAATAATTGTCTCTTTCTCTTTTTTTGTAAGCTTCTAAGATTTTCTTTTTGTTACTATAGTATTAAACTCTTTATCAAAAAGAGAACAAAAGAAAAAACAACTCAAATCAAAACAAAAATCTAGAAAATCTATTAATTTTATCTTTATTTTCGAGATAAAAATACTCTAAGTTAGAGTCTTGAAATCGACTTAATTTTTTACAATTTGTAGCATTCTTTTTGAATATTTTGTTTGCTATGTATAGTTTGCAAAAGCTTTTTGCTTCTTTCTAAATTTGCTTTTTTAATACTTAGTAATTCTTGAATTAGAATTAATTATCGCAAGAACGTTCTTTATTGTAACGTTCTTTATTCTTGTTTTTATTACTTTTTTCTCTATATATATTTTTTTGTTTAAGACTTTTGTTATCTTTAAATAATTCTTAGATTTAACGTTCTTAATTTTTGAAAATCTTTCTTTCTTTCTAATTCTTTCTTTAATTATTTTAATCGATTGTTCTATTAAAGACTTTCAAAGTATCTATTGTTTAAAAGAATTTTGTTCTAATCGAGCTTCTCGAATCTTTACTATCGCTTAATTCGATTTACTATTCTTCTTATTTTTCGACGAAAAATTAGTATTTAATCTTATTGCTACTATCGTAATTACAAAATTTTGAACTCAATTTTGCGCTCTCTATTGAAGACAAATTCTAACAATCTCTTTCTTGATTTTTGCATTATTAAAAGACAACTTTATTTCTTTATTTTTAGAATCATTAAACTTATAGCAAATTTTATTGCTTTCGTTTATATAAATTTTTTTATTTGCTATTAAGGCTATCAACTTTAAACAAACTTATTGTCTATATAAATTGTAACAAAACAAGCACTTATTTAATTCTAATTAAGATCAATTGTACTTAGAAACGAAAATAGATTCTTAATAGATATAAATTGTTTCTTAAGATAGACTCTAAACTATTATCTAAATTTGAGAAAATACAATATGCAAAACTTCTTGTAGTTGCGTCGTTATTGCTTGTTAAATTATTTAATAAATTTTACTTTTTATTATTTTGCGAACATTATTAATCTTAAGATTTTTAAAAGCTTGTATCAAGATATTTAGTATTTTGTTAATTTTTGTGTTTTCGATTGCAACTACTAATAATACTAAGAAAGCAAAAATTGTCTTTGACATAACTTTCTTCTTTACAAGATCTTGCTTCTTGCTTACTATATTTATCAATTTATTTATATTAATATTTGCAATTCGCTAAGCAATTTGATCGCTATTAATGTTTATTTCTTGCATAGCAATCTTATTTTCGATTAGTTTTATAATTGTCTCGTATAACAATTCAAATATTATAATAATTGCGTTGTTTAAATTAACTCTATGCTTTCGCATTATCTTAGTGCAAATATTGCAAAAAAGATTTTTTAAATATTACAAGAATCTAATATATTTATCGACTTAATTAAGTCTAATAAGCTTCGAAAAAATAGCTTTGAATTGTTAATTGTATTTACAAATATTATTCGACTTCGCTTTTAATATGTCTTTCAAAGACTTTAGAAAAGCACAAGAGTTAATTTTCTAATCTAAATTTCTATCTTTATATTTCTTTTTTAACTTATTTATTATTTTAAATTACTCTCTATTTGCTTAGACAACAATAAACTTAATAAAGTTTTCTATAAACTTGTTGCAATATTAAGACAACTTAATAATTTTGTACTAAAAGATAACTCTATGTTTATTACAAAAATTTAAGAATTAATTTAGAAAGTCGATAATATTAAGTTTATTAAAGTGCGATACTTCTAACGTTTCTAAGAAAGACATAGAAATTACGTAGTAATAAAATTCTACAATTTTTATAAAGTTATTAAGTAAGCTTGTCGTCAATATAAATACGTCGAAGAAGAGTTTTGCAATCTTTTTATTGCTTTGAGATATCGTTTCTAAGAGAATAGCTTAACAATAAATAGTAAAAGTAACAACTACTAAATTAAAAAGATTGATAGTAATAGTTAATTTAAACAATAATACTTTTAATTTGCAAATCTCTTTCTTTTTCTTGCAAAAATATCGAGAAAAGATTTTCTTTTTTTTTCTTAACTTTGCGCTATTTTCTTGTTTATTGCTTCTCTATCTTTTTGATCGTTTATAAATAGGCGTTCTTGATCTATTGTTTTTTTTAGTTAGTTGTCGATCTACTATTAATAAATATTTTTGCGTTAAAGATCTATTTCAATCTCTATCGAAAAAAGAATTCAAATAGCGTTCTTGTTTTTAAGCAAATAGATTAATTATATTGCTAAGAAGTTTCTTTCAATAACGCTACTATAGTTAGCGAACAATTTATTGTTTTAACAATAGACACTAGTTGCAATTTCGATAAAACGTCTTAATCTTCGAATTTACAACTCTTATTGCTATTCTTAATACTTTAACTTTGTCTCTTCTTTTCTTGCTCTTTAATCTAATAATATCTTAATTTCTAAATTGTTAATCTTGTGTTTCTAATTTTTGAAGTTTCTAATTTTGATAATTTGTTAAAATTAATCTATCTTTTATACTCTTTTTCTTGTGTTTCTAAGTTTTTAAATTTCTAAATTTCTAAGATTGTTTTTAGAGATACATCGATAACTTGTTGTTCTAATATTTGTTGTTGTAATTAAGTTTTCGCGTTAAACTCTAATGTAACGAGATAAAAATAGAATTCTAATTAGTAGACAACTATAACAACAGAGACTTATCGCGATGCATACATAGATTGCACTATACAATTTAATAGTGTATTGAGTAGCTAAGATTCTAAGATCTAAGTAGAAGAGATCGCATATGTATTGCAGATAGATTGCTAATACTAATAGCAGACATTCCCAAGTCCATAGCCTAATATTACCTGGTTACCCGACTACACTACAATAGAAACGAAAGTTTAATAAATTATATAGATACAAACTTTGTTAAAACAATTTATAGTTGTTGTTTAACAAATAGATAAATCTACTTTCTATTTAATAATTCTATATTATAGAACTCTAAATAACAAGATCTTGTTACTTAATTTATTTGCGAAACTAAATATATTGTTGTCGCAAAAACAAACAAAGAAATAGTGTAACTTTGTTTTTTATTAATATAATTATATATAGTTTCTAAAATTTTAGTTCTTTTATATAGAGACAATCAAGAAGCAATTGTTTTAATTTCTAATTTAAAATATTATCGACATACAAAGTATCTCGACATTCGATATTATTAAATTCGCAAAACAATCGAATTAGATCTAATTGTTTTGAAATACGTATCTATAAAAAATATAGTTGCAAATAGTTTTATTAAGATATTGTTGTTAATAAAATTTTAAAGATTCTTAGATATATTAGACATATTGTATTAAGATAACAAACAAAATATTTAATAGATAATTTATAAGCTAAAAAAGTAGACAAGCAAATCTAGCGATTGTTTGTTAACAGTAATTGATTTGTTTAAGAATTCGAATTTACTTATATCTAGTAGAAGTGTTAAAATCAATAAGATATAATTGTTTTCTGCAAAACTCTTATTCGATTAGGCTAGCGTCTTGACAGTCTCGTGTATATTAGATCTCTTACAATATAGATTTTATAGACAAGCAATAGATGCATGACTGCACTATACCATCTGCTTCAAGTCTTAATTCTCAAGAAACTTCAAGAACGAACTTCAGTTGAGCTCAATTACAGCATTGTTGAAGCTACAATATCAATTATCAATGTCGCACTCTACGAGAACGACATTGACTTCTGAATAGGTAGTTATGAGATCGGCGATTTCAGGAGGACGAAGCAGCTTCCTACTTCTGGTGCTCGATCGTGTTGACTCTGTATAGACGATGATGGAGATAATGTTCGACACGAACAAAGAATGTTGTGCAGCCTCTTGATGAATTCTAAAGATTATTTAATTAGGCATATTGTTATGGGTGGTGTCCACCCAAAGTTTAGGGAGTGTCTACGCAAAGAGGGGTGATGTCGCATGAAAGGGGATGGTGTCCGCACAAAGACAAAGGAGGGTGGTGTCCGCTCAAAGGGGGGTGATGTCCAAGGAGTGACTGCCATTACAATAAGAAGAGAAGTTTGTTGGACAATTATGATACTAAATAGGAAGACAGACGACCAAGCACTGGCCCTTTTTGAATCTTACTTGGCACCATTGGGCCTGCGAGATGCAGTTTTGCAGTCAGAATCTATCTTCATTGCTCTCATCAACCGTCAGTGAGCGGAGACAGCACTGCTAAGCAGAGGCATGGTTGCAAACTACACGGATGGCCTCGACGTCGCTAAGAATGACTCAAATTGAAGAGCAACACC
>JAABUW010005089.1_pt1 | contig 17383 bp, 16 predicted proteins | sample 5560081 | NCBI WGS metagenome assembly JAABUW01 (sample SAMN10711882, study PRJNA513363) | rock metagenome | isolation source: Antarctica rocks | place: Antarctica: Victoria Land, Knobhead sud | reverse complement strand
AGGATCAGGGAGATGGAGGGGGGTGGGAGCACGGACGTGTCGGAGGCGGAGAGGCAGACTGATGGACAGGATGAAGATAGAGAGGAGGACGAGGACGAGCGACAGCAATCGACACGGCCGCGAAAGGTTCCGAAGAGCTCGAAGGAGGCGTTGGGTGCGTTGGTGGGGAGTGGGGGGAATGAGCAGCCGAAGTCGAAGACAAGGCGGAAGAAGAAGCATCGGAAGGCTGAGGAGTAGAGGGCTGATGGGATGAAACGAAGTAGTGGTCGATATTGCTTCGCGCGTCTTCGATTTTGGCGCGCATTGAGATACCCTGTTGCGAAGGACATGGCATAGTCTTTGAGGCCTACAAAGACTATGTTTGTCTATTCATCTGGCTTTTCCTGGACACTTGCAGCACATACTCTCTTCAAGGCGCACTTGCCGGCAAACATCTGCCCGGCTTATAGTATTATGAAGCTGCCTGGAATTGTTGCAATGCCATCCTGCCGCGCTCCCAGTATAGATGCGTATATCCACCAACAAGATTAGCGAACGATAGCAAAGCGAACGACTTTTTGCAAGGACATGTCGTTGATAGGCCAGCGATACATCATTTTGCCGCCACAATGCGGCCTCTTTAGCGCTTCTGCATCCTGGTCGAACATGTGGCGGGGGCTCTTACCGACACTTTTACACTACACGTAAAGCTCGAGTCCACAGAGTCTTCAACAACAACAACGACGTTTCATACCACATTGAAGTTCAGCATTCTGGTCACGGTGCAGTCCACATTCTTCCACAGCGGCCCAGATCGAAGTACTCGACCAAAGCTCTCACGCCCGTGCTTCGACTAGCCTAGAACCACTTCCGGACCTCACCCATTCCTCCAACACCCTGCCCTCAGTCGCTTTCGCCACGAGCGCCGAATTGGACGACGACACGTGCATACCGACAGCTTTGCGATCAGCAGACTGGTCTCGCGACCAAAAGCGGTCCTCTACATCGGCGTATCGTGGTCCAACACATCCATCGCGAAACACCTTCGAAACAGCGTGCTTCACGTGAAAGCGGATAGCATATTCTGAGGACTTTGGAGAGCCTGCGCACGTGATAGTAGGAGGAGGAAACCAGTAGGCTCAAAGCTCCAACGCGGGACATAGAGCCATCGTCAAAGATGACGACCCAACCCACACAATCGCTAAAGGTCTGTATACCACATGCACACACATATCGCCGAATACTAACAGTCCCCCACAGTGCGTCGTCACAGGCGACGGTGCCGTCGGCAAAACATGTCTCCTCATCTCCTACACCACCAACGCCTTCCCGGGCGAATACATCCCCACAGTCTTCGACAACTACTCGGCAAGCGTAATGGTAGACAACAAACCCATATCCCTCGGACTCTGGGACACGGCCGGACAAGAAGACTACGACCGTCTGCGACCGCTCTCATACCCACAGACAGACGTGTTCCTCATATGCTTCTCGATCGTCAGCCCTCCATCTTTCGACAACGTCAAGGCGAAGTGGTTCCCTGAAATCGAGCATCACGCGCCGGGGGTGCCGATTATTTTGGTGGGAACGAAGCTGGATTTGAGAGATGATCCCGAGGTGAGGGAGCAGTTGCGGCAGCGGAAGATGGGGCCGATACAGTATGAGCAGGCGGTGCAGGTTGCGAAGGATATCAGGGCGGTGAAGTATTTGGAGTGCTCGGCGCTTACGCAGAGGAATTTGAAGAGTGTGTTTGATGAGGCGATCAAGTGAGTATTCTATGGATGGGAGGCATATTTCTGGCGATTGCTAACCGGGATGCAGAGCCGTCATCAGCCCGAGACCGCAGCAGAAGCCCAAGAAGTCGAAGTGCACCATCCTTTGATTCGAGAAAACGCAGCCGTCATTTCCTGGAGTTCGGCATACCATTTTATAGACCGCGCTAGAGCGCAACCATCAATATCATTTGTGCGACGGCGTACGGCGCCTTCAGGATCTTGGAAATTCTCGGAACGCTTGGTGGCGCTCAGACTCTGAGACAGGAGAGAGCAGATCTAGGTGCACGGGAAGCAGGCACGCGCGGAACAGACAGGCGACCAAGGCGTTGAAACCAGATCTTGAGTCTGAGCCAGGCATGTCTCGGCGCGATGGTGCTTCTAGGGATGGGGTTCTTGTAGATACTGATACTCATCTTCACACCCTCTCTGAGATCGATCATGTCAAGGAGCGAATTAAGGACGTTTGGGCGGATTTCACCGCTCGCAGGAGGAGTGAGACGTCTTTGAGGACATGGCTAGCTGACTCATGATAGGTTTCACCTCAACTGGTCTCAGACATGGCAGTCCCACTGTGTCGACTCGAAGAGATTTCGACACTCGAAACCTTACAAAAGCACATATGTGTTGACTCTACAGAGGGTAAGACAGGAGCACGGCTCGCTGACTCTCAATAGATCTCGCGTTGACGAACCTCAGACGTAGCAGCGCTACTGTGTCGACTTGAAGACATTTCGACACGCTCGGGGTCGCAGCAGCGGCATAAGTACTCCAGCAACGTGCCACTTCTCTTCTACATACCAAAATCTCAGCCTCCAACTTTGACACGAGAACTTCATCAACCTTCTCCAACCATATCGAGCCGAAAGCACTCCCACCCAACCAATCATCTCGGGGCTTTCGAACCCTTCTCCCGACACCGAGGATCTTTCATTTACCTCAGACAAACCAACCACAAACACAAATCCGCCCGCCATGCGTCCCAACCGTTCAACCCAGAACTCCCGAACCTCAAGCATCAGCTCCAATTCCAGCACCGAAACCATTACCCAGAACTCCAAGCAAGGCCACCGCCGATCCACCGCATCCTCGTCCATTTTCGACAGCCTCACCCACGACCTGGAGAGCTTAAGCGTCACCGACTACAGCTCTGACACTGGCCGCGGCAACAACAATGGTAGTCGCCGCAGCTCAAGTCTCAGTTCGTGGAACAGTCTCTTCGACGGGGCGCTTACGCCGAGTTGCCTCGGTGGCGGGAGTAGTAATAGCAGTAGTCGGAATAACCGCCAGAGCAGCAATCAAAGCTACGGCGGAAACTCTCCTCGCCAACAGAGTGGAGGGTCTACTCCCCGTCAAGGACGCTCTACTCCTCACCACAGAGGAAACTCCTCACGTCAGCAGAGCTTCGCTGAGCCGCAGCGGGAGCGGCAGCGGCAGCCCTCGGGCTGGCCAGGGAAAGACGCTGTGTGGCACGACTATTACCCTCCGCAACGAGCGGCTTTCTGTGTGAGCCAAGGCCGATGCTGTTGCGGGGATCCGCAGTGGCAGTTGAACAGGGAGAGGTGTGGGTTGGACGACTGGTGTGAGAGCGGGGCGTGGTCTGGGTTTAATGCTCGTCGCTGAGCAACGGGGCCGGATGGGAGGTGTGAAGAACATCGGTTGGCCTGGGCGTTCGTTGGAGTTTTGGGGCAAAAGATGGAACTGCTTTGGGTGGTTGACAGTTGACATCCGCGGCTGCTCTTTTGGGCAAGGGTGGAGGACCTTTCCTATGTACTAAGCAAACGTCTAATGGAATGCAGACGGCACGATGGAGCGAACACCATTGAAGCACAACTTGAACACGCCACGAGGTCCACCTGAGACTCAGGAGCAGCATGAGTATCAGCTAACTACTACAGTAGCGCCATACTAGATCTGCTAGTAATTTGCCCTTGTCCGCGACCTCAAAAACTTCCGCATGGTTCAGATGTTTGAACCACAGAATCTCCATCGACCCTGCCTTCACTAGCTCAGCCCCTTGCACATCACCAAAGAAGCTTCTCTCCACATTCGCGTGCCCCTCGAGCAGGTACTCCATGCACCTCCCTGCATCGAATATGATATCTCGACCGCTCAAGACGATACCATATGTCCGACCTTGCAACTCCTCTCTCCAGAGCACATTCTCCGTCCACACGAAGCGGCGAATGACTGCATGCGCCGCCTCCATGTCAGTGCATGCGAAGTAGTGCAGCTGATGTTCGCTTGCAGATTGTGGCTTTCTCGATGTCCAGTTATGCGATGTCGCTCATGTGAAACCATAGAGTAGGCGGATCGATAAGCACAACGGGACCTATGCTCGGCGAGATGTCTCGGTCTCTCAACAAGTGTGTGGCGATGACTGTCCCAAAAGAGTGTCCAGCCAAAACGAACTTCTGCTTGTCCCAACCATGGAAGCGCAGGATTTCGTCGATTTGACGGACGATGGCTTGGTGCTGCAATGTTTGGGTGCTTAGACGGAAGCTGGAGGCATGATTTCGATAGCTATGATCCCGACCTGATCATTGGAGTCACTTCCTTTATGCTTTTCGATTAGGTCAGAGAAGAAATCCGTGTAAGTGATCAGACCTATGCCAATACCGTGTATGAAGAGGATGGGCATCCGAGTCCTCGATGTGTGAGGGCGATACCAGTAGCTCATGTCCCGAGCATTGGACTGCTGTCTGCATAAAACCGACAGAGGCCGGAGGGGAAATGACTGGAACCATCGGGAACGAGGATAGTGTTGAAATCCGAGTTGCCACATTTTGAGGAGCAAACGAGTATCCATCATGCCAACACCGCAAATGTAGTAGAACAGCGGCCGATGCTTCATATTGAGAGTGTCGACGGTGGGCCTGATTGCGCGATGCGGTCCTTGTCCGTGTTGGAAGTCGTACCCAAGCTTCTGTTCGATAGCATAAACATAGTCGCCGAGTTCTACAGGGTCAGGGACAGCGCGAGAGGGCATATTCCAGAAATTCCACGACAACCACTCCCTGACGTCCTCTGTCTTGATCTCTTTCACCGGAGCCCCCCTGAACCAGTTGCGAACACAATACTCTATGTCCGGAGTGCTATCCAAGCAAGTCCTGAATAGTTCTCGACGCTCTTTGTCGGAGAGGTTAGGGCCACGCAGATACGGCTTTTGCAGTATACGCCTTCGTGGCAAGTACACCAGAAGATAGAAAATGGCTTCCGGGATCGTGATGAACTCCACTCGAAGCGTAAAACCCAGAACCACCCAAGTCGGCGCGAGACCGCTTACGAACAGTATTGCATGGGCCAGAGAGAGTGGTGCTATTGATCGGAAGAAGAGAACAAGCGCTCTGCTGAGAAAAGTCCATGCTGGACCATCAGGAATCGTGGTAGTGAGTTCAAGCTTAGGTCGTCCAGCAAGATACGGAGATTCAACTTGGAGACAGTGCTTGGTAGAAATCCATGTACCTTATGTGTATCATTTTTTGCACGGCGGGTATGCAGCTTTCCGTAAGGTCACCGGGACGCACAGCCTGATTCCCTGCCAGGTTGCTCCGCCGCCTCCTTGACAAACAATTCAGGCAAGAAAAGTGGTGACGGTGACCCTGCACGCACTCGACAGCCTCAAAATTGAAAACAAGGGAGAGAAGGCATATCGTGGTTCGCATGGGCGGTGCGCATGTCTGGAAACGGAAGAGATGGTCGCAGTCGAGCGCTACCAAGCCACCACATCACGCTGATTCGTCCCGTAATGCAGGCTGGCAGTGGCCATGAGCGATGGTGTAGATCCGCGAAGTCGATTTGACCTTAGACCGGGGCGTCGAGCTGTGCAAGGTGCAGCTCAAGTTCGAAGGAGGTACCCTCGACCATTCACAAGAGACTTATTTGGGCGGCCTCCAGCCAGGCCCGCAAGTGGCATTCTATCGTGGCGCGGGATCCTAGGTACTTGTCTTTCATCTTTTGAGCACAACCCGACCGATGCGCTTGCCCTGCTGGTTGGAAGCAGGAAGCAGGAGGTAGGGTCGGATCCCTTGACCCGGAATCCGGAATTACGGCGGACTGAGTCGACCCAAAAGGACATGGAATTAAAATAGCTTGACTAGCACGGTGGCGTTGACGGCGCTAGTTAGAGCTCTTTTTTTTGTAAACTACGTAATGCGAATAGTCTGTACAACGCTCCCTTAGTTATTATTGACTAGTCTGGATATAGTAATGTAGGCGAAATAAGGAGAGGTGAATACGTACGTAGAAATTCCATCTCATCTTCTGGAACGGGTAAGCTAGGCCCAATTTAAATTAAGGTTACGGCTAATCACGGGTAGCAGACGCTAGACAAGCAGACCCTAGTCGCGTCAGCTATTTTGGTCGCGACTCGTAGCTTTACACGTAATTAGCTAACGCGACTACGGTTTGCTTGTTTAGCGTCCGCTACCCGCGATCAGCCGTAACCTTAATTTCGATAAGCTAGGCCCGACTAGGTAGGAGATCAACGAAATTTCAATAGGCACTCTACTACTCCTTTTGATCTAGTATTACGCCGGTGACTTATAGCATATGATCCTTGCGTTGTGGAGCCAACTACATTCACTTTTAATTCCATGTCCTTTTGGGTCGACTCAGTCCGCCGTAGGAATCGTGCACGGAGCCACAATGGCAGACTTCCACTTGTTACACATACGTCCTACTTTCGATATCATATCAGCGCATCGACGAAGAAGACTAGTGAGCGGTGTTGTTCGAAGGCACACTAATCTAGAGTCACTGGAGAACTGCCTACTCATCTGATGGACTCTCCCACTCCAATTTTCGGCACAACATGTGTTTATTGGAGCAGAGTACATGAAATCTCTCGCCCACCCCCTCATGAGAGGATGTCCGGCCTTCTGCAATATCGCTTGCCAACTCCAGGTTGCGCCCAAGGCTGTGTGGCCGGAGCTCTGATCATTTTCCTAACAGGCGAACTACGCTCTTAGAAGTCCCGGTACGTACTGAAGACGATGCCTTCAGATGCATCTGTAGCGCCTTACTGCATGCGCCACGATGGCTCTCACGACCTATCAGCATAGAGGACACGGCTCTGGTTGTGTCCCACAGCGTTCTTATCTGAGGCATTGTCACAGGACACTGCGGTCCTTTGCGCTTGCGCGTTACGTATCGTCAAGGGCAATGAACGGCTGCAGCAACTTTCCGGGTAGGTCCCTACCTGTCATTCGCTCGAATCCCGCTTTGAGAGCCTTTGGAGGCATGGTACGGCCTTACGGGAGCGTACTCGTATCGAGTGTGAAGCGGAGCGTTGGGCAGCGTCTGTCAAGTATAAGGCAATCTACTGTCTGCAGCGATCAACAAAGATCGCGCGGCATACTGAAGAAGATTCGTCTTGGAAACATGGTCGACGATGGCACCATTCGCGATACCCGCTACTGCAGACCAATCTGTTCCTTCGGTCTCGAGCGCCACGTTTCCGGCTGTTCAGCTAGTAGGCTTCACATCAGAGCCTGATGGCAGAGGCACAGTTGGTATACTGACTGGCGGTCTGGCTGTACTCCTCCTTAACACTTGGACAGTGTTCCACCCAAACATTCCCCCGATAAAACAAACTGAGCGTGCCAAGTAGTGTTACAGAGCCAAAGTCACAGCCTCTGCGATCGTTGCGCCTGACATATATGTCACCTTTGCGTTCAACCAGTGGCGATGTGCGCGAAAAGTGACGAGGGAGCTGCGCCCAATACTTCCATGGTGGACGATCAAACACGGCTTCTACGCTGAGATGGGCGGCTACCGGGTAACCGACGGTTCAACCGGGCAAAAGTATTGCTTCCGGGGACTGCAGTTGGCATGGCTACACAAACAGAAACTCATATCAATACCCGAGATCTCGACGCAAGATATGGATGATAGAAGCGACGCCGATGCCTTGGCCAAATTCATGGTATGCGTTCACTCCGGGTGGTTTCTAATATCTTCTTGTGCCCGCTTCCAGCAGCACCTCCATCTGACTACCTTGGAGCTTGATTTGCTGCCATACGTGGTGCTTACGTGGGTGTTCTACTTGTTCTGGTGGAGCAAACCTCTACAACTGAGTACCTACACAGAGGTCTCCGTTCAGAACCTGGCCACAGCAAGTCTAATATCGCTAGCCGAAGCAACCTTGCCGGTTCGAAAAGAGCCATACTGCTGGCGACCGGTTCCTACTGAACTACACGCGAGAGGCTGGGAATTCTGCTGGATGGACAAACCTTGGGACATGAAGAGATTGAAGATCAAAAACCCAAACCCTCTGATCCCATCTGAGTTGCACAATCGAGTCAGACGGACTATGGCCGAGTCTTGCGTGGCAGACTGGTATCGGGTTGCCATTAACGACGGTCACCCAAGCGAATCGGACTACTGGGACGACCTCGTGATATATGTCTCCGGCCTGTTCATCTTCTGCTTCCCCTTGTTAGCCTGGAACTGGCACTTCCCGACCCAAGTCGAGAGGATGATTTGGCGAGTCACAGCAGTCACCTCTGGCGGCGCGATTACAGCCTGGGTCCCGCTTGCCTTCATGCTCAGTTTCCTGGAGCCGGGCACTTTCTGGAAAGAGCTGCCTTATTACATCTTGACCGTGATAGTTGGTGCGAGCAGGTTCTACCTCGTTGTGGAATCGTTCATCGGCATTCGCTGGGTGCCTGAGGGTGTTTTCAAGACAGTCAGCCGGTCCTCGTATTTCCCACATGTGACTTGATGTTGTCTTATGATTTTATGTTCGCGTCGCCACACCAGCCGGGCCCATCTCTTTTGGCAAATACCAAGCATGCCCGTACGTACTATACTTCCAAAGTACCTCCAGTTTCATTGCAAGATATGGTGTGATGACTTCAGATTTCTCCGGATCAGGATACTATGAGCTTCCTAGTCAAAGAACAGACAGTGTCCAGCGTCATGAAGAGATATGTCCATCGACCGCACTCCGAAATCAAACGCAAACAGTCTACGAAACAGAACAACGCCGCGGCGGCCATTCCTTGAATATAAAGCAAGCGCATTGAATCAGGAGCAAGATTTTCAGACATAGGAACAGCACAAGTACACGAGTTCCCTCCTCAACACTGCAACCTAGCTAATCGGCTCCGCTCTAAGCACTCTTTCCTTTCCGCTGTTGCTCACGAAAATCCACCTACAACAGATGACACGTCAAGCACCTCTTAATCGCCAGGCTCAGAGCAGCGGTGACGATGAGCATCCAAATCTTGAAGCAGCTGTCCATGGGAGCTCCACGAACGAGAAGATCACCGAAGTCACCAAAGGCATACGAGTAGTTGCTCTCGATGACGTAGACGAACGCACTCATGTCTCGTCACGTACTAGGAGCCAGGATCCTGTCTCTTTCACAGATACGCCGCTTCAGAGCATCTCGGGCGCCGAAACAGTCAAAGCCCTGACCGAGGACATGCGGTCGATGAAGGTCGACGGTACTGGAGAGGAACTCAGCACATCCGACGAAAGTCGTCAGGACCAGGGATTCTTGGCGGACGGTAACACCGGCATCCGCCCAAACGCAAACCGATGGCAGAATCGATGTCACACAACCAAGGGAGGTCCAGCAATAGAGCACCTACATATTCCCCTTTTCAGGAGACGATGAGCCGCTTTCTACCTACCCTAGGTACAGGACTCCGTTTTGCGAGCGCTACGGGAGATGCTGCTGCGGAGATGTGAGACGTCGATTATGGATGGAGGCAGATGGGCAGGACGACACTTGTGAGGCTGGGGCGTGGTCGGGTATGTGGTCTTGAAAATGTTGACGAAAAGAGTTTGAGGAATGAGGAAGGCGAATTCACCGGCGACGAGCTCTGGAGACGCGTTGCCTTGATATGAGATTGTATCAGAACTGCAGAGGTGCATATCGTTGAGATCCACATAGCGAATGCTCGTGGGGAGCGTGATCAGCCGTTCGCATGCCGCCCATTGTTCTCATTTCGCGTTAAACAATCACGACTTCTTGATTCTGCAGCTGCTGGCTCTCAATATCATCCCACAGGTATCTAACATAGCAAGTGCCAAGACGTTCGTACACAGGCTACTCAAATGTACAACCCGCAGGCCGGCCAGTGGGCGCAAGCATGAGGAACTCGACTCCGCCGTACATGAGGTCGTCGTTCGAAGTGTCATTTTGTCTGCTCGGCCACTTTGTTTTCCCGAATATCAATAGGGTAGCAGTGGCGTTGACCGCCGATGTGCCACGATCATCTCTGTTCCGGCTTCTACTGAGGTATGGCAGCCCGCAGTCATCAGATGCACGATACCTTGTTACAAGCCACGTGTCCGGATATACCACTTTTTTGTAAGCATCTAGACGCCAGGCGCAGGGCGCAACGTCACCCGACGGACGGTGGGTTATACTGGATAATTGCCACTTTTGTCCCAAGGTGTCGGTCCGAGACAGCTCAGCGGTACAGAGACTTCCCACCAGTCGAAGGAAACCCCAAGAGACGTGGCCGTAAGGATTTGGTCCTGTGGTGTAGCAACACGCTTCTCCGACTTCTATAAGACAGTGCATGTAAGTTTCTAGCTCTTTCTCATATATAAGGTATATCCACCCTGCCGGATACCATGAAAATGACGGTGACTCATGCCATGCTGGGCTGACGGTACGCCCGTTGTTCGAGTGCCAAAGCAGGTTCCATGGAAGATGATCCTCCCATAGACCGCCGAGATACCTGCTTCCTTGCTTACAATTGACCCGCTCGGCCACGCCAGACCGGGCAGGCAAGCGATCCGAGTACATGGTCAGGTGTCGAGCAAGGAAGTCTTGTATGACCTGTTGCCAATCGTCGAGCTCTAGCCATTGCTCCTCTCTGACCAGTCTGCCCAGACGCGGCAGCATTGCCTCAACCATATGTGGACTAACACTCCTGCTGACATCGTATAGATCAGATGTGCTGCAGGTGTAGTGAAAGCCCCCAGTTTCGTAAGATAGAAGTCTTCGCGCGAGCAGTCGTTCTTGGAGGCACCAAGCTCGTTCTTCCGTGGGCGTATGGCCCCTTTCCAGTGCGCAGCATCCTGGTATGTCCATCTGGACATACGTATCAAACCAGTCGGAGTTCTCCTTGGATTCGATGTGCTTATACCATGTCCTCTCCTCAAACCCACGAAGAAATCCGTAGCTATCACTACCGGAGTGCGATGCAGATATCACGAGCCATGCATCGGTATAGATGTTCGCCATCTTAGCGGCCTCCCGCGCCCAGTCCTCAGGGTCGTCTTGAATGACGCACGTCGATCCAGATGTACTCAACTTTGAGCATCGAAGCCACAAGAATCGCGTCCTTGAAGGTTTTCGGTAGGGTAGAGTACGGCAGTCCAGTCAGTAGATCTGCCAATGATGCCTGGGTCAATCGTACACTAGGTTCGGGTCCCCAGCAATGACTAAGTGCGATGTATCGTGCTTTGATTTTGCCGGGCGTGACGAGTTTGGCTCCCTCTTCCGCCGTGCCTATCTGAATCACGCGTGTTGGTAGTACTTGGTCTGTATCCGTACGGCATTGTACGTTGTCATGAGTGCGCTCGCATTGCTGTATGATTGCTTGGATCCATTCGATTGCCTCCGGCGCATTGTGATGAGTCGGCAATGGCAAGTGAGTGGGGTCTGCGAGGGACATTGCACGTCCGCCTCGCCAGAATGTGGATTCGTCTCGCCAGAACGTTGACACGAACGGGGAAGGTAGAATGAACATCTTCGCGGGATCTCCTGAAAAGAACATCAACAGGGGTCCAAATACATGCAGCTTGACGCCGGTCTCTTCCACGATATAGTGTATGTCAGTGTCGAGCTGAAACTGTTGCTTCCAGATGTCGGCATGTGACATTATCGCACGCCAGACGATGGAACAGAGCCGGCATCGTTGCCTGTAGGCGCGTTCGATATCTTCAATGTGGACGGCTTGATTCTCATATATTCCAGGCACTGTCTCGCAGGTGCACCGCGTCACAACTTCACCAACCTGGACGTGTAGCTGAACAGCTACGATATCGCTCGGACCTGAAAGTTCCCATCGAGTTTAAGCACGGACCTCAACTTCGCCTCAACATTCGCCCTACAGGGAAAGTCAGCCTGACTACGTTTCTACTGCCAGAACAGGCAACTTCTACATCTATTTCGAGCCGTAGTACTACATTATATAACTTGTATAAGATCGGTTAAACCTACCTAGCTGCAGCTAGCGTATAGGGGGTCTAAGAAGGCGGTATATCGTACCCTCCTTTAAGGCCTATACTATCTAAGCTCCTTATACGGGCTTATTTAGCGCCTTAGTACCTAAAACGTAGTTCTAGACGCCGTACTACGCGCGTATATATTAATAGCTCCTACTACGACTTAGACTACCTCTCTTACGATGTCTTAAAGATATAGCTAGTAGCTAGGAGTATCTAAGGATTTAGAGAGCCGTTATCGACGGCTTTATAGAATATAGACGTTACGTTAAACTATATACTAGAACGATATAGAGTAGTATCGATTATATACGTAAGAGATAGTAAAGGTAAATATTCTACCTAGTCTCCTTAGTAACTCCTTTTAACCGTAAATTTAATAGCTTACCTCTTCTTCTCTACGTAGCTTTTATCTTAACGCGGCTCTTTTAGATCCTAAGGAAGCGCTTTAGAATATATAAGCGGTATACCTAAAGATATTCTTTTAATAGATATTTAAGAACGCTAAATAGATACCGCTATAAATTAGTACTTTAAAATAGTACTTCTAAATTCTTAAAATAATCTATAAGTAAGATACTAAGAGACTACTTAATAAAGATATAGTTTATAACGTAAACGCTATTAGTACTAATTAAGATTTATATATTCTACGCTAACTAGCGACGTATAGTTTATCTAAAGCCTATACTATCTAGCGAAGACCTTATAAATATACTTTACTTCCTCTACTCTTAAGAAAACTACCTATTTAAATAAGTAATAGCGGGTTTAGTAGGGCTTCCTTATAATTATATATATATTTAGCGGCTTACGATTAAGCTTAGTTACGTAGTTAAATAAGGAATAACGTAAGATAGAAGTAGATAAGACTATAGAAGTAGTAAAGGAGGTCGTAAAGCTTTTATATCGAGATATAGCGCTCCTAGTCGGTATAGATAATAAAGGGTATTCCTAATTCGTAGTAGAAGCTATATTTATATACTTTAAAGGTAGAAATAGGAGGCTATAGTAGTTTATTATATAGTATATTTCTTTTAGGGTTACTCTAATCTTTTAAATAAAAAGATATTTACTTAGACTAATTAAGCGGATATCCTTATATATTCCGTTACCTATTTAGTAGCGCTTGTACTATATAAAGAAGCTTTTAAGTTACTATTTATAAGACGCTAGTTATATATTCTTATTAACTATACTAAGCGGCGAGAAAAGGATTACGATTTCTTAGTATAACGATATCCTTAATACGCCGATTCTATAAGGATAAGGTAATAGGATACGAGTAGTATAACTATAGGATAGCGTATTTACTAAGCGCCTTAAGTCTCTTAAAAAGTAGATAGGATATCTATAGACTATAACGTAGTACTAGCTTTAACGTTTAGTCCTAAATACTATTAATAGTTAGTATCTATACCTCTATTAAAATAAGGAACGGTATACTTATTTATAGTATAGGTTTTAGTTCTAAAGAGGTACGTAATTAGATTATAAGCTACTTAGATAGTCGTACCTATAGGAATAACTATTAAGATTAGCGTATTAGCCTAGACGTCGCGAGTCTAATCTAAGGTCGGAAGACTAAAGATACTCTTCTTCGTAAATTTAACGACGTCGGCTTAAATATAGATCCTAATATAAATATTGTACTACCGCGCGAGACCTACGAGTATATTACGGCCTTATTAGACGTTACCGCTCTTTAGGGCGAATAATCTCGTCTTACGGAGTATATTAAGAATAAATATAAAAGTATTAAAAATACTCCTATAATAGAAGAGCTAGTTAGTAAATATATATAAGCTAAGAACTCGTATCGTATAAGAAAGGAGTTCTATAAGACGCGGATTATCTCTTAACTACGGAAGGACTTCTTTATACGTAAAGACGCTAAGCTTATTAAGGCGTAGCTTAACGGTAGTAAGGCGTATTATATAGCGCGAATAAAGTAGAAGGTACTAATCCTAGTCGTTCCTAAAAGAGTAGAATTAGCGACTTTAATTAGTATAGAAGATATAAGATCTTCTTTAATATAGGCTTAACGAGTAGTAGCCGTTTAGAATATAGCGGATCTATATTACTAAGTAGAGCTAAAGAGAAATATAGTTTAGTATAACGATAGTCTTAATAAAGACTCGTTTAAAGAGCGAATACTAACGACTACTAGCAAGCGTATTCCTATAAAATACTAGCGTTTATAATACCTTTTCTACCTTAGAGATAAACGACTTATATTTAAAGACTATATAAGGATCTTTAGCTAATAGTATATACTTAGTAGGTATATCGAAAATTATATTAATGCCCTATAAGGTAGCTATAAGATATCTTATCTATATTCTAAATATAGGGCTATAGGTATTACTATTAATAACTTAGATTATCTTAAGAATTATATATATAAGGAGTATAGTATTAGATTATAATATCGTTAGACTTATATATATATTATCTTAGGTACTAATTTTCTTATTCTATACCGTATAAACCGTACTATTAATATAGGTATCCTAATCGACCTAGTCGCCGTCTATTATAAAGCGTACTATCTTATAGCTCTTAAGTAGGCGGACAAAGGCAACTTTATCTAGGATTATATAATACCACGGATATACGTATATATAGTAGATATATAGTATATTATTAGATATTCGTAGATCGTAATACTACGGTTTAAGTAGGGGTTAGTTACTAGTTAATTAGTAATATTACGACTAGAAGTATAGTATAGAGGGGTCGTAAAAAGACTAATAATAGTTAGAGTATAGCTAAATTCTACTAGGCTAAGAGGGGCTTAGATTTCTAAGAAATTAAGTTTCGGCTAATTACGGGCCGTAGCGGGTAGACGATAAACCCTAGTCGCGTTAGCGAATTACGTATAAAAGCTTAAATACGCGTCTATCTATTTGTTTTAATTCTATCTCGTCTTTCTAATACGTATAGCCTAGACGACTAAATTTTAGAGGGGCTATACCTTAGGGCTTAAGGAAGGAGGCTTTAAGTAGGATAAGATCGTCGAGAAGGTCGGATTATCTACGTTAATAATATCGTAGATCCTTACTTAAGGTAAGGATCTACTACCGCCGCCGTCGATACCGAAACGACGTAGACGTCTACTAATCTATAAAACCTCGATACGAAAGCGCCTTATACGCTACGCTACTTTAGATACCGAATACCGCCGTATACCTCTTAACGACATCGCTAATCTAGAAGATATCTTCGTTTCTAACGATACTTTTAGACGACTCTTTAGATAAGTAGGCTATTACTACCGAATCTTACGATAAAAGCCCTTTCTTAACGATAAAGCGAAGGCGAAACGACTAGCTTAGGCTAGAACGTATATTTTATAGACGATAGATTAATAGGCGCGCGTTATATTTACGGACGAAGCCTTATTTTAACTCGGTTACTTTAGCTAGGTCTATATAATACGCCGCGCGACGGAGGAATTTAATTTAGACTATTTAACGCCTAAGTTTAAAAAATATAGCGTTACTATAGTCTAGGGCGCTATATTATTAGACAGCGCGTTAGATAAATAGGTTTTTAAGGTAAAAAAGGAGCTCGAGGATAGTAAGGGTAGAATACGTAGCGGTATTAACGTAAAACGCTACTTAGACGAGATTATCTATCCGTTAGTTACGCCGTACTTTAAAAACTACCCTAAGTCGATATTTTAATAGGATAACGCGCCTATCTATAATACCGTTCTAATTAGAGATTGCTTTACCGAGCTCGGCCTTACCGTTTTACCGTAGCCGGTATTTTTACCGAATCTTAATCCTATTGAAAACATCTAGTTAATTATTAAATATCGCGTATCTCGAAATTATAAGCTAAAAATACGTAACGAGCTAACTAAGGTATTTATCGTCGAATAGGAGGCCCTAACGATAGATAATATTCGGCCGTATATTAAATCGATATAGGCTCGCTACTAGGCTATAATCGATACCGAGGGTAGCTATACGAGATAGTAGATAGACGCGTATTTAAGCTTCTATATACAATTCGCCAACGCGACTAGGGATTGTCGTCTACCCGCTACGGCCCGTGATTAGCCGAAACTTAATTTCTCGGCAGTCTAGACCCTTTTAGGCCTAGTGAATTTGGCTACGCTCTGACCATTGTCAGTCTTTTTGCGACCCCCCTGTATTGGAAACCCATCATGCAGTGCTAGAGCGTGCTAGAGCATGCTGGAGGTGAAAGAATATCATGTGCCTTTCCATCATTATTTGCAATGTACACCATACGAAGCCTCAGAAGGGCAAGCTTCGAAGATCGTGTCTTCATTCGGCAGTCATCGCGGTCGAGGACAATTTAAGCTGATACTGACATCCGAGCAGCTGCTAGAGTATTGAGAATGGATGGGTTCCTGATCTGCTCGTTTGAGTAGCAGTTGCTCCGTTTGATCACAGCAGTCTCAGATCCCTTGAGTGAGCTCGTTTGCACTGTAGGACAGCTGAGTTCTAAAAAACTAAGATACTTGCAGTATGTTAGTCGTGTTTCGCGGTGGCAGATCGCGCTGGGCTGTGCGGAGACTCTGAGGGCCCTTGACACGTAACCCGACGTCGTCAGGAACCCGCTTTCTCAGCTCCAGGAACCTGTCACATGACAGCTATTGGAACCGAGTAGGATGAAACGAACCAACCAGCCGACCGACCGGACCTGTCACATCTAACGTCCATCCCTATGTCGCGGGGCACCTCCCGTCCCGGAACGAGATCTTATGTTTTCCAAAACATCTCGACCCGCGCTCACTTTCTGGTCTCCACTTCGCTGCGCACCTTTTCCATCAACCGCTCGGGCGCCGTTTCCGCTGAGTCTTACACTAGCTGGCACATCCTGTGGTTCTGTGTCCGTCGTCATAGTGCATAGCCGGTTATACACTGAGTCCTTCGCCAGACGCTACAGGCCGGCCCCAGACCTGCATAGGGTTGACATATAGATCTCCGAATGGCTGAACCCACGGTCTTTGGTTGACGACCACCGTTGTAGCTAATGCAAGCCTTGTGGGCGCCAGTGCAGAGTTCAAAAGGTGATCGACCTGTTCGTGCAGGGAGCGAAGCTCGGAAAGCTCGGATTGTTTGTTAGCTTCCTGTTAGCCGGACCGGCCGAGCGCCTCGTTCAGATTCAGGTAAGCCACTGGTCTGTCGCCGACATCGGGGCCAATGATGAGCCCATGATCATGAGCTGCTACAAGGATCTGTGATTGTGTCGCCAGTTCTTAAGCGTTTCTGAAGTTGGTGTCTTGCTGCTTATGAATACGTGAGTGTGCGCGAGAGGGCGAGAGAGCGCGAGAGGGAGGAAGAGAGGGAGAGAGAGGGAGAGAGAGCGCGCGCGCAAGAGCGTATGTTCATTCGCGTCTTTTGAGTGGCCGCTACTGAAGGTTCGTTTGCGCCTGGCCCATTTTGGACTAGATTGTCTCG